>Ga0307515_10000494_pt1 | contig 94354 bp, 89 predicted proteins | sample 17_EM_MG_FD_194513 | JGI IMG/M metagenome (GOLD analysis project Ga0307515, IMG submission 194513) | Populus trichocarpa ectomycorrhiza microbial communities from riparian zone in the Pacific Northwest, United States - 17_EM | ecosystem: Host-associated > Plants > Roots > Unclassified | place...
GCCTGCCGGTGCTGCTGCTGCCGGGCGACGTGTTCGCATCGCGCGCACCCGACCCGGTGCTGCAGCAGCTCGAAGACTTTCACCACGGCGACGTGTCGGCCAACGACTGCCTGCGCCCCGTCACCCGTTACTTCGACCGGCTGATGCGGCCCGAGCAGATCCTCACGGCCCTGCCACGCGCCATCCAGGTGATGACCGACCCCGCGCTGTGCGGCCCGGTGTGCCTGGCGTTGCCCCAAGACGTGCAGACGCAGGCCTTCGACTGCCCCGAAGAGTTTCTGCAGCCCGCGCTGATCCGCTTCCGCCGCACGCCGGCTGAGCCAGGCGAGATGCAGCGCGCCGTGGCGGTGCTCAAGGCCGCCAAACGCCCGCTGATCATTGCCGGCGGCGGCGTGCTCTACAGCCAGGCCTGGGAAGCGCTGCGCAGCTTCGCGCAGGCGCACGGCGTGCCAGTGGCCGAGTCGCAGGCCGGCAAGAGCAGCCTGCCCTGGGACGACCCGCTGAACACCGGCGCCATCGGCGTCACCGGGTCGCCCGCGGCCAATGCGCTGGCGCGCGATGCCGACGTGATCCTCGCGGTGGGCACGCGGCTGCAAGACTTCACGACAGGCTCCCACACGCTCTTCGGCCATGCGCAACTGATCGGCCTCAACGTGCAGCCGCTCGACGCTGCCAAGTGGCACGGCGCCACGCTGGTGGCCGATGCACGCGCCGGCCTCGAGCAACTCGCCCGTTCGCTCGAAGGCTGGCAAGCCGAGCCGAGCTGGACGCTGCGCGCCAAGGGGCTCGCGCAAACCTGGCGCGACCGCGTCACCCAACTCACCACGGCCGAGCCGAAAGGCGAGCTGCCCTACGACGCCGAGGTGATCGGCGCGGTGCGCGACTCGGCCTCGTTCTCGGCCGCGACCGACGTGGTCGTCTGCGCCGCCGGCACGCTGCCGGCCGAGCTGCACAAGCTGTGGCGTGCGGCCGGCCCCGGCAACTACCACATGGAATACGGCTACTCGTGCATGGGCTACGAGATCGCCGGCGGGCTGGGCGTGAAGCTCGCGCGGCCGCAGCAAGAGGTCATCGTGATGGTGGGCGACGGCAGCTACATGATGATGAACTCCGAGATCGCGAGCTCGGTGATGCTGGGCCGCAAGCTCATCGTGGTGGTGCTCGACAACCGCGGCTACGGCTGCATCCACCGCCTGCAGCGCGCGAGCGGCGGCGAGCGCTTCAACAACATGCTCGACGACTGCGTGCCCGAAGGCGGCACCCGCTCGACCATCGACTTCGCGGCCCACGCCGCCAGCATGGGCGCCGGTGCCGTGCATGTGGCCGGCGTGCGCGAGCTGAAGGCGGCGATGGTCAAGGCGCGTGCCGCCAGCAAGACGCAGGTCATCGTGATCGACACCACGGCCGAGCGCACCACCGACGACGGCGGCTGCTGGTGGGAAGTGGCCATCCCCGAGGTCTCGGCCCGCACCGAAGTGAGCGACGCGCATGCGCGCTACCTGGCCGACAAGGCGAATCAAAAGCTCTGAACAAGGAACGAACACCGTGAAACCCTGGAACGTGCGCATCGGCATCAACCCCATCTCGTGGAGCAACGACGACCTGCCCGCGCTCGGCGGCGAGACCTCGCTCGAGACCGCGCTGAGTGAAGGTGCCGAGATCGGCTACCAAGGCTTCGAGCTTGGCAACAAGTTCCCCAAAGACCCGGCCGCGCTGAAAGCCAAGCTCGCCGAGTACGGCGTGGCCTGCGTCTCGGGCTGGTACTCGGGCCGCCTGGCCGAAGGCACGCTCGAGCAGGAGCTGCACGACTGCGTGGGCCACATGAGCAAGCTGCAATACAACGGCTGCAAGGTGGTGGTGTACGGTGAGGTGGCCGGCTCCATCCAGGGCCAGATCGACACGCCGCTCGCCAAGCGCCCGCGCTTCAAGACCCACACGCAATGGGTCGACTACGGTGAGCGCCTCACCGCCTTCGGCTGGCACCTGCAAACCACCTACGGCATCACGCTCGCCTACCACCACCACATGGGCGCCTACGTTGAATCACCCGACGACGTGGACCAGCTGATGGCCGTCACCGGCGAGAGCGTCGGCCTGCTATTCGACACCGGCCACGCCTACTACGGCGGCGCCAAAGACCCGGCGGCCTTGCTCGCCAAACACCTGAAGCGCGTGGTGCACGTGCACTGCAAAGACGTGCGGCCCGCCGTCGTCGCCCAGGCCCGCAACGACGGCTGGAGCTTTCTGCATGGCGTGATCAACGGCACCTTCACCGTGCCGGGCGATGGCGTGATCGATTTCAACGCGGTGCTGAGCACGCTGCACGCCGGCGGCTACGAAGGCTGGCTCGTCGTCGAAGCCGAGCAAGACCCGGCGGTGGCGCCGAGCTACCAGTATGCGAAGAAGGGCTTCGACACGCTCAAGGGCATCGTCACGCGATTTAACGGTTGACGGAAACGAAGGACGAAGGAAAAGAGATGAGCCTGCTGGTCAAGGCGCACCGCACCGGGCGCGAGATCGTCGAAGTCACGCCGCAGAGCGCGGGTTGGAAGCACGTGGGCTTTCGCGCCGTGCGCCTCGCTGCTGGCGAAACTGAAAGCTTGAACACAGCCGCCAACGAGCTGTGCGTGGTGGTGCTGCGCGGCACGGTCGACGTCAGCGTCGGCGGCAAGCTTCATCCGAAGCTTGGCACGCGCGACAGCGTGTTCGACGACGTGCCGCCCGCTGCGGTCTACGTGCCGTCGGCGCACGACGTGACGATCACCGCGCAGCGCGATTCCGAAGTGGCGCTGTGCTTCGCCCCCGGCACCGGCCGCCACGAGCCGCGCGTGATCGACCCGAAAACCATGACGCGCTCCGTTCGTGGCAAGGGCAGCAACACCCGCCACGTGCGCGACATCCTGCCGCAGACCGAGCCGGCCGACCACCTGCTGGTGGTCGAGGTCGTCACGCCCGCGGGCAATGCGTCGAGCTACCCGCCCCACAAGCACGACCGCGACGCCGCGCCCGAAGAGACGCAGCTCGAAGAGACCTACTACCACCGCCTCAACCCGCCGCAAGGCTTCGCCTTCCAGCGTGTCTACACCGACGACCGCAGCCTCGACGAATCCATGGCCGTCGAAGACAACGACGTGGTGATGGTCCCCCGCGGCTACCACCCCTGCGTGGCACCGCATGGGTACGACCTTTACTACTTGAACGTGATGGCCGGCCCGGGGCGCGTGTGGATCTTCAAGAACGATCCGGCGCATGAGTGGATGTTGAAATGAGGAGTGCGTCTGCGTGGTGTTAGGCGGGCGTACGATCGGCCTACATTTGGGTGATGGTGTAAGGGGAAACACGCCGCGTAAGCGGAATATTTGTGGGGTTCGAATCCTCACCACCAAAGGGCATCCTCAGGTGCCCTTTGGTGGTGAAGCGCAAATGCCTAGAAATCCTTCCAAGTTGTACACACAGCACGTCGCGAATCTTCGCGAACTGGAAGCGGCGCTGGGCAACGTGGCGCGTTTAGCGAGAGCGGCAATTGCTTCCAACGATCCACATAGAAGCTTGCGAACGCTCTTGCGTCTATATGCTTTCCTTGTGGGAGCCTGGGCCGAATGCAGACTGCGAAAACTTCTGTACGAAGAGAACGGCTTTACCGACTTGGAGCGCGCACCAATTCTTGGCCAGAAAACTCAACAAGATCAGTGGGAGTTTCTAGTCGATGCCGCTTTTCGCAAGCATCACGCGTTGCCAAAGGCCGAGCTCAATGAGCGCACGTTGGGAGTAGCGCACGCGGCACGGCGAACGGCGCTGCTCAGTGCGCTTCAGAACGAACTGCGAATCGTCATCGAAATCAGAAACAAGCTTGCGCATGGGCAATGGATCTACCCCTTCAACTCAGAAGGAACCAAGGTTGAACCAGACAAGTACCAATTGATTAACCAAGAGAACCTACTGTCGCTTGAGTTCAAGTTAGCGCTTATTGGGCATCTGGCTGATGCGGTGCACGATCTTGTTGTCAGCCCGCGAACTTTTGAGCGGGATTTTGAGGGCCATTTCAAGAAGCTCTTTCAGGTTCAAACGAACCTGAAACGCCGAGACTATGCAAAGTACGAGCAGTCGCTTGTCAACTCGAAAGAAGCTGCGCGCGCAAAGCGCGACAAATGAGCAATACCAGCGCATTGGAGACTTGCGACACCATGCGCGATGCGCGTCATCGGTAGACAAAAACCAGCACGCACATCGCCAAACACATCGCCGCATTCCCCAGGCTGACCACCACCAGCTTGTTGACGCGCTGCCCGTTGTTTTCATAGGCCCAGCCCGCCATCGACGCATTGGCGCCCACCCAGGCGATCCAGGTGAGCAGGGAATGTTGGCTGGAATCACCGCTCACATGAACGGCCCACATGGTGGGGAGATAGGTCAGCAGGCGCGTCGAATTGAAGAGGACGAACGCGGCATTCAGAACGAACAAATAACGCGATCGAAGGCTTCCTCGGCTGCGCTTGAACGGTGACTCGTGTTCCGGTTCGAGGGTTCGTGCGTTCATCTTGGCTCCTTGTCCTTGCCGACGGCGTCGGCTTGAGGGCAAGTGTCTCGACGACACACGCTGCGCGTCCCAAGCGAATTCTCAAGAAACCCTGAAGGATTGCGAATGCCGCCCACCATGAGGAGCTGCTGAGGCGAAGCGCTTCAGTTCGGCGGAAGGCCCGCCTGTCGGAGCAGTTCGACGACTTGCTCGATCTGCTTCGCATGTGGTTCACCACTCGATGGCGGCAAGCGGGAACGCACGGCCTGCAGGCTGTTGAACACGGTTCGCTCCCGAAGGAATGCCACCCATGCGCTCGTACTCCGGGTCGCGCCCAACTGCTGCGCCGCTGCGGCACCGGTCAGGTAGCAGGTGGAAAAGTCTGGGTTGACCGCCATCGCCCGCTGGGACTCTTCGAGCGCGAGTTCGTAGTCGCCCATCGCCAGTGCCGCCCAGGCCTTGGAGAGGTGCCACACCACGCGCAAGGGCTCCCTCGGGCTCAGCGCAAAGGCGCGATCGCACAGTGCATAGGCTTCTTCCGGGTGACCGCGGCGTGTGCGGATGAGCGCCAGCAGGCCGTAGGCCGGTGCATGCGAACTGCTCAGGCGCAGCGTGTGCTGCAGCGCCTCTTCGGCCCGCGCCGCTTCCCCCAGGCCGTAGGCGACCAGGCCCATCACGTAATAAGCATCGGGGTCGCGGGGGCCGAGGTCGATCGCGTGCTCAACGTGCGCCACGGCTTGCTGCAGCAGCGCCTGCGGGGGCGTACCGGCCCACCCGAACTGGGCTTCGCGCCAGCGGCAGAAGGCCAGGCAGGTTGACGCCAACGCAGAGCGCGGATCGAGGGACAGCGCCTTGTTGGCCCACTGCGATGCGCGTTGGTTGCTCAGTCTGGTTTCAGGCCGGCCGAACAGTTCGAGCCAGGACCGTGTCGCCAGCACCATGGCCTGTGGATCGCTGGGCTCGGATGGCGCCGAGGCCCGCGCCGACAGGTCGAGCAGCTCGAAGTTCAAGGCACGCGCCAGCCGGCCCGACACCAGGTGGCCGGCGTCATGCCACGAGTTCAGCGGCAGATCGATGGCGTCGGCCCAGCTTTGTGTTCCCTGGCTGGTGTCGACGAGCTGCACGGTGGCATGCAAGCTGGGACCACGCAGCTCCAGCAGGCCATCGACCACATAACGAACGCCGAGTTGCCGGCTGATCTCTTTCGGCGGCAGCTCGAGGCCGACGTAGCCCAGCATGGTTCCGCGGGCGATCACCACCAGCCCGGGCTGCCGCGACAGATCGGCGATGAGGTCGTCCGCCAGGCTCTCGCTGACGAAGGCGTGGCTGTCGGGCAGCTCGCGTGTGCGGAACGGCAGCACGGCGACGGAGCGAGGGCCCAGGCTTGGTGTGGTCGGCTCGGCTGGTTCTGCAGCAAGCAGCGGCTCGCGAACCACGGGTGCCACGAGCCGGTAGCCCTTGCGAGGCACCGTGTCGATATGGCCCGGGCCCAGCACCTTGCGCAGCTGGGCGACGGCCTCGTAGAGCGAGCCGGGCGTGACGATGACGCCGGGCCAGACGCTGTCCATCAACTGGTCGGTGCTGACCAGTTCACCCGGTGTCTGGGCCAGCACGCTGAGCAGCCGCATGGTGCGCGGCTCCAGCTTCACAATCTGCCCGTCGACTTGCAGCTCGTCCACGCTCGGGTCCGCGGCCCAGCGGCCGACCGTGAATCGCGATGGAGGTTCTAGCGGTGTGAAGGACATACGGCTTGAGTGCTGTGCGGTCGATCTTAAGGAAATCCTCAGATGAATCTCGATGGCGCCTGAGGACTTCGGGGGCTCGTTCGATGACCATGGCGACACCGTTCATCAACCGTCGCCTTCCAGGGAGAAGCACCATGGCCCGCCTCATCCGACTGCTGCTCGTGGCATTCGCCGTCCAGACGTCTGCAATCGCTCAAGCGGCAGACTGGCCTGCCAAGCCCGTTCACCTGATCGTGCCATTTGCTGCCGGCACCGCGCCAGACGCGATCGGCCGCCTGCTCGCCGACAGCCTGACGGAATCGCTGGCCGTGCCGGTGCTGGTGGAGAACGTGCCGGGTGCCGGCGGCACCATCGGGGTCGATCGCGTTGCGAAGGCGGCCGGCGACGGCTACACGCTCGTGCTGTCGGGCGACGCCGCCATCGTGGTCGGCGACCACTACGGCGTCAAGAAACAGTACGACCCGTTGCGCGACCTGGCGCCGATCACGCAGGTGGCGGCCACGCCCAACATCGTGGTCGTGAGCAACGAGCTCCAGGTGAAGACCTTGCAGGATTTCGTGGCTCTGGCGCGCAGTCAGCCGGGGAAGTTCAGCTATGCGTCGGCGGGCAACGGAACTTCGTCGCACCGCGGCGGTGAGCTGCTCAATGCGCTCGCGGGCCTCGACCTGGTCCACGTGCCGACGACGGGCAGCCCGATGCCCGACGTCATCTCCGGGCGCGTCCAGCTCTTCTTCGCCAACGCCGCCTCATTGCCGCTGGTGCGCGAAGGCAAGGTGCGTGCGCTCGCGGTGTCGTCGCTCCAGCGCCTGCCGAGTGCGCCCGACTTGCCCACGGTGGCGGAGTCCGGCTACCCCGGCTTCGAGGCAGTCGCGTGGTTCGGGCTGCTGGCGCCGAACGGCACCCCGGCCGACATCGTGGCTCGTCTGCAGGCGGAGACGGGCAAGGCGCTCGCGCGGCCCGCATTGCGAGACAAGCTGCAGGGCATGGGTGCGGTGCCGCTGGGCTCCACGCCCCAGGCATTCGCCTCATTGATCCGAAGCGAGACGGTGAAGTGGAGCTCACCGCCGGCTCGCCGCTGAGGGCGGGCCTCAAGCATCCCGCACATCGGCCACCGGGTTGCTGCCAAAGTCCGCACGCTCCAGAAACTTCAGCACCTTGGCGGCGGCCTGCTCGGGCGTGTCGAGCTGGCCTGCTGTCTTCAACCCGACGAAGCGCTCGCGCTCGGGGAACCGCACCGGGTCGGCCTGGCGTAGTTGCACTTGCATGTCGGTGTCGATGACGCCGGGGGCGAGCGACACCACGCGCGCGCCGTTCGGCCGGTCGGCTTCTTCGAGCGCGACCGCACGGGCCAGGTGGTCCATGCCGGCCTTGGCGGCGCAATAGGAGGCGCTGCCCGCCATCGCGCGCCGGCCGAGGCCTGACGAGATCAGCAAGACCTTGCGCGGCACCGCCCAGCCGGCGGTGCCGCGCAGGAAGGCGGCTGTCAGCAGCACCGGCGCTTCAAGGCCCACGCGCAGGGCGTTCGACAAATCTTCGCCCGAGGTGCCTGACAGTGGCCCCGGTGGCGAGACGACGCCGGCGTTGTTGATCAGCGTGACCGACGCCCAGCGTGCGGCATCGCTCTTCACCAGCCAGTCTTCGAGCTGGCGCGCTGCGGCCAGCGGCTCGGCGAGGTCCAGCGTCCAGCTCAGCAACTCGCCGCCGGGTGGCACCGGCAGTTCGGTGGGCTTGCGGGCGATGGCGACGACGACGTGAGACTGCGCGAGCAGCTGCCGGCTCATCGCCAGCCCCAATCCGCGCGATGCCCCGGTGATGAGGGTAAGGTGTTGGTTCATGCCCTCACTGTCGCACCGAAGCCTGCCGATCATCAAGGGGCCCGGCGGGCGATGCGTCCACGCCCCGTGCCATCATTTTTTCGGGAGCGTGTCGATTCGGCGCCTGCCCGCTCGTCGTAGTCATATCAGCCCTATTTCTTTGGAGACCCGCATGCCCAAACTCAAGGTCCAAGCTTTTTCGGTATCGATCGACGGCTACGGTGCCGGCCCCAACCAGAACCTGCAGAACCCGCTGGGCGAAGGCGGCATGACGCTGCACCAATGGTTCTTCCACACCCGCACGTTTGCGCAGATGACGGGCGGCGAAGGCGGCGCCACCGATGTCGACGACGATTTTGCGCAGCGCAGCTTTGCCAACATCGGCGCCTGGATCCTCGGCCGCAACATGTTCGGCCCGGTGCGTGGGCCCTGGCCCGACGAGAGCTGGAAGGGCTGGTGGGGCGACAACCCGCCGTACCACATGCCGGTGTTCGTGCTGACGCACCATGCGCGCGAATCGATCGTCATGGACGGTGGTACCACCTTCCACTTCGTCACCGGCGGCATCCACGAGGCGCTGGAGCGTGCGCGCGAGGCCGCCAAGGGGCAAGATGTGCGCGTCGGCGGCGGTGTGGCCACGGTGCGGCAGTACCTGCAGGCCGGGTTGATCGACGAGATGCACCTCGCGATGTCGCCCACGCTGCTGGGCCGCGGCGAGGCCTTGCTCACGGGCATCGACATGCTCGAGCTCGGCTTTCGCTGCACGCAGCATGTGGCCACCGCCAACGCCCAGCATGTCGTGTTGACGAAGGGGGATGCACGGTGAACGGCATCGACAGCGCCGTGCGAAGCGTGCTCGAAGGCTACAAGGCCGCCGTCTTCGCGCGGGACGTCGATGCCTTCGTCGCGCTCTACGACACCGACCTGCAGGTCTTCGACATGTGGGGCCAGTGGTCGCACCGCGGCCTGGCAGCTTGGCGCACGATGGCGACCCAGTGGTTCGGCTCGCTCGGCACCGAGCGCGTGGTCGTGGATTTCAGCGAGGTGCAAACCGTCGTCTCGCCCGATCTCGCCGTGGCCCACGCCTTCGTCGGCTACACGGCCATCGACGCCAGTGGTGCGAAGCTGCGCTCGCTGGACAACCGCATGACGTTAGCGCTCAAGCCGCAAGGCGGTGTGTGGAAGATCGTGCACGAGCACAGCTCGGCACCGATCGATTTCGAGACGACGAAGGCGATCTTCAAGCGTTGACGGCGCTCTGGAACAAGCCGATCGAGCAATGGCCTCCGATGAGCTGATAGCGCGCCGTCTCGGGTAATCCCTCTTCCCGGCTTCTCCTTCGTGGACTCGAATACGCATCCGACGTAAACGTTTACGTAATCGTTTACGCAGACGGTACCCAGGCACGTCGCCCGGGCACTCCGATTCCGCCCCACAGAGGAGACAAGACATGACGATTCGCTTCACCCGCCGCGCTTTGGCCGTGGCTGCCACGCTGGCCCTGCTCGTTCCCGTGGCCCACGCCCAGACTGCCAAGCCGCGTGTCGGCCTGGTGATGAAGTCACTGGCCAACGAGTTCTTCAAGAACATGACTGAAGGCGCGATCGCGCATGAGAAGAAGCGCGGTGACTTCGAGCTGAAGGCCGTGGGCATGCAGTCCGAGACTGACTTCGACGCGCAGACCGCCGCGGTCGAGAACTTCATCACCCAGAAGTACGACGTGATCGTCATCGCTCCGGCCGACTCGCGTGCCATGGTCGCGCCGATCGCCAAGGCGCTGAAGGCCGGCATCACCGTCATCAACTTCGACGTGGCGCTGGACCCGGCCGCGCTGAAGAAGGCCGGCCTCGACCTCGCCTTCGTCGGCCCCGACAACCGTGCTGGCGCCAAGATGGCCGGCGACGAACTCGCCAAGGCGCTGGGCCCGGGTGCCAAGATCGTGATCATCGAAGGCAACCCCGGTGCCGACAACGCGACGCAGCGCCGCCTCGGCTTCGAAGACGCGGCCAAGGCCGGCAAGCTGCAGGTCGTGGCCTCGCAGACCGCGCATTGGGAGACCGAAGAAGCCAACGCGGTGTTCACCAACATCTTGACCGCCAACCCCGACATCAAGGGCGTGATGGTGGCCAACGACTCGATGGCAGTGGGCGTGGTCAAGGCCATCGACGCGGCCAAGAAGACGGGGCAGATCAAGGTCGTGGGCTTCGACAACATTCCCGCCATCAAGCCGCTGATCAAGCAGGGCAAGGTGCTGGCCACGGTCGACCAGTTCGGCAGCGAGATGGCAGCCAACGCCATCGACTACGGCCTGAAGGCGTTCAAGGACAAGAAGCCGCTGACCGGCTGGGTCACGACGCCGATCTCGCTGGTGACGGAGAAGACGGTCAAGTGAGCCCCGTGTGCCGGGCCGGCCACACGGTCGGCACCGGCGCATAGCGACTGAACCCATGAACACGCCGACCCCCGCCCTCGCCCTGCAAGGCCTCACCCGTCGCCACCCTGGCGTGGTGGCGCTCGACAGCGTCGACCTGACGCTGCTGCAGGGCGAGGTGCATGCGCTGGCCGGCGAGAACGGGGCAGGCAAGTCCAGCCTCATCAAGATCCTGTGCGGCGCCGACCGTGCCGACGCCGGGTCCATGCAGCTGTTCGGGCAGCCCTACGCGCCGCACAACCCGCTGGACGCGATGCGCGCCGGCATCCGCGTGGTGCACCAGGAGCTGCACATGCTCGACGAGCTGTCGGTGGCCGAGAACCTGTTGTTCGAGCACCTGCCGCGCAAGCGCGCGGGTGGGTGGCTCGGCCTGCTCGACCGGCGCGAACTCAACCGCCGCGCCACCGAGCTGCTGGCGCTGGTGGGCCTGGACGACCTGGCCCCGTCGACGCGCGTGGCCACGCTGGGCATGGCGCAGCGCCAGTTGATCGAGATCGCCAAGGCGCTGTCGGGCGACAGCCGCGTGGTGATCATGGACGAGCCCACCGCCACGCTGACCCCGCGCGAGACCGACCGGCTGCTGCACCTCATCCGCCAGCTGCGTATGTGCGGCGTGACGGTGGTGTTCGTGTCTCACCACTTGCAGGAGCTGTTTGAGGTGTGCGACCGCGTCACCGTGCTGCGCAACGGCCGCAAGGTGGCGACGCAGGCGATGGCCGAGACGACCACCGAGGACCTGGTGCGCCTGATGGTCGGCCGCGACCTGGCGGAACGTGCGCACCGCGCGGCACCTGTGCTCGACACCCAACGTGCGCCCGCCTTGCGCGTCGAGGGCCTGCGCTTCCGCGGCCAGCGGGGCGATGCGCCGCTGGCCTTCGAGCTGCGCTACGGCGAGATCGTGGGCCTGGCCGGGCTGGTGGGCTCGGGGCGGACGGAGACCGTGCGCGCGATCTTCGGCGCCGACCCGGCCGTCGCCGGTCAGGTGTTCCGCGACGGGCGCGCGGTGCACATCGATTCGCCCCGGGTCGCCATCGCCGAAGGCATCTGCCTGCTGACCGAGAACCGCAAGGACGAGGGCCTGATCCTCGACATGCCCATTCGCGCCAACGTGACGCTGGCCCACCTTGCCGCGGTGTCGAACTCCGGGCTGATGCAGGCCGGCACCGAGGCCGACGCGGCGCGCCGCATGGCCGCCGACCTGCAGATCCGCCTGGCGTCTATCGACCAGCCGGTGCGCGAGCTGTCGGGCGGCAACCAGCAGAAGGTGGTGCTCGGCAAGTGGCTGCTGCGCGAGCCCAAGGTGCTGCTGCTGGACGAGCCCACGCGCGGCGTCGACGTCGGCGCCAAGGCCGAGATTCACGCGCTGCTGGAGCGCATGGCCGCGCAGGGGTTGGCGGTGCTGGTGGTCTCGTCCGACCTGCGCGAGCTGATGGGCCTGTGCGACCGCATGCTGGTGATGAGCCGAGGCGTGATCACCGGCGAGCTGCCGCGCGACCGCTTCGACGAAGAAGCCATCCTCGCGATGGCTTACCAGGAATACACGCGGGCCGCGCACCGCGAGACTGAGAACGTCAACGCCACCGCCTGACCCATGAACACTCCGAATCCCCCCTCCCTGGCGCCGGCCGTGGCGCCCCGCACCTCGGTGCGCCAGCATACCCGCGCCGTGCTGCGCGAGGCCGGCATCGGCGTCGCGCTGGTGGCCCTGGTCGGCGTGTTCGCGCTGCTGTCACCCATCTTCCTGACGGCCAACAACATCACCAACATCTTCACGCAGATCTCGATCAACGTGATCCTCGCGGTGGGCATGACCTTCGTGATCCTGATCGGCGGCATCGACCTGTCGGTCGGCTCGGTGATGGCCTTCTGCGCCGTCGTGGCCGGCACGGTGCTGAAGCTCGAGGGACTGGACACCGGCGTGGCCATCGCGCTCGCGCTGGCCGCCAGCATCGCGGTCGGTGCGCTGTGCGGCCTGGCCAACGGCGCGATCTCGGCCTGGTGGGCCATACCGTCTTTCATCGTCACACTGGGCATGCTCAACATCGCGCGCGGCGCCGCGCTGCAGTGGACGCAGGCGCGCTCGATCTACGAGTTTCCTGATGCCTTCAACGACTTCGGCAGTGCCACCGTGCTGGGCGCGCCGGCCATCTTTCTGGTGGCGCTGGCGCTGGTCGCCATCGGCTGGTTCGTGCTCAACCGCACCGTGTTCGGCCGGCTGATCTACGCCATCGGCAACAACGAGGAGGCGGTCCGCCTGGCGGGCCACAACGTGCGGGCGTACAAGATCGCTGCCTTCGTGATCTGCGGCGCGGCGGTGGGCGTGGGCGCGGTGATCTACATGACGCGGTTGACTATCGCGAGCCCCATCTCGGGCATCGGCTTCGAGCTGAACGCCATCGCCGCGGTCATCATCGGCGGCACCAGCCTGAGCGGCGGGCGCGGCTCCATCGTGGGCACGCTGCTGGGCGCCTGCATCATCGGCGTGCTGGCCAACGGGCTGATCCTGATCGGCATGAGCGACTTCCTGCGCCAGATGGTCACCGGCTTCGTCATCATCCTGGCCGTGGTGCTGGACGTGTACCGTGCGCGGCTGACGCGCGCAGCGGCGTGACCTAACAACTTCAGGAACCGGACGCAGAGGGATGAGCACCATCAAGGACGTGGCCCAGCACGCACAGGTGTCGGTGGCAACGGTGTCGCATGTGATCAACGACACCCGCTTCGTCGCCGAGCCGACGCGCGTGCGCGTGCAGCAGGCCATCGAGGCGCTTCGCTACGTGCCCAGCGCGCTGGCGCGCAGCCTCAAGAGCAACCGAACCCACACCGTCGGGATGATGATCCCGAACAGCTCGAACCCCTACTTCGCCGAGATCATCCGCGGCATCGAAGACAGCTTCTACGAGGCCGGCTTCAACGTCATCCTCTGCAACTCTGACGACGACCCGATCAAGCAGAGCCACTACGTGCGGCTGCTGAGCGAGAAGCAGGTCGACGGGCTGATCGTGATGTCTTCGGGCAGCGACATCGAGCTGCTCGACACGCTGCGCGCCACCCGCATGCCGCTGGTGGTGGTCGACCGCGAGATCGAGGACCTGGCGGCCGACCTGGTGGAGGTGAACCACGAGGCCGGCGGCTTCCTCGCCACGCGTCACCTGCTGGAGCTGGGCCACCGGCGCATCGCGTGCCTGGCCGGGCCGCAGGGCCTGTCGTCGGCGCGCGAGCGGGTGCAGGGCTACCGGCGCGCGCTGGCCACGGCGGGCGTGGCCGTCGACGAGCAGCTGCTGCGCAGCGCCGACTTCACCAGCGCGGGCGGGCACGCTGCCTTGTCCGCGCTGCTTCAACGCAAGCCCCCGGCAAAACGCCCGACGGCGGTGTTCGCCTCCAACGATTTGATGGCCATCGGCGCCATCTGCGCCGCCGCTTCGCTGGGCCTGCGCATCCCGCAGGACTTGTCGGTGGTCGGCTTCGACGACATCGCGCTCGCTGCGCACAGCAACCCGCCGCTCAGCAGCGTGGTGCAGCCGAAACACCAGACCGGGCAGCTCGCGGCGCAGCTGCTGCTGGAGCGCATCGCCGACCCGGGCCGCGCCTTGCAGCGCACGATCCTGCAGCCTTCGCTGCTGGTGCGCAGCTCGTCGGGCCCGTGCATGGAGCCCGAGGGATGAGCGGGCTCATCGTGGTGCTCGGCAGCGTCAATGTCGATCTCGTCCTGCGCTGCCCCGCCTTGCCCTTGCTCGGGCAGACGGTGCACGGGCTGGACTTCCAGACCCTGCCGGGCGGCAAGGGCGCCAACCAGGCGGTGGCGGCAGCACGGCTGGGCGCGAAGGTCGCGTTCATCGGCTGTGTGGGCGACGACGATTTCGGCCGCGAGGCGCGCCGCGTGCTGCAGGCCGAAGGGGTGGACACCCATCATCTGCACGAGGCCGCCGGCACGCGCACCGGCGTCGCGATGATCCTGGTCGACAGCACGGGGCAGAACAGCATCGCGCTGGCTGCCGGCGCAAATGCAGCGCTGAGCATCGCGCAGGTCGACGCCGCCGCCGCGCTGATCGCTGGCGCCGCGCTCTTCATCTGCCAGCTGGAGACGCCGCTGCCCGTGGTGCGCCATGCCGTCGCGCTGGCGCATGCCGCCGGCGTGCCGGTGCTGCTGAACCCTGCGCCGGCGCAGGCCTTGTCAGAGGAGTTGCTGGCCTGGGTCGACGTGCTGGTGCCCAACGAGACCGAGGCGGCGGCGCTGGTCGGTTGGCCGTTGGATCGCCCCTTCGATGCCGCCGAGGCCGCGACCCGCCTGCGCGCGATGGGGCCGGGCACCGTGCTGGTCACGCTCGGGGCGCAGGGCGTGCACGTGGGCACCGCGTCCATTGACCGCCACCTTCCCGCGCCAGCCGTCGGCACCGTTGTCGACGCCACCGGCGCCGGCGACACCTTCATCGGCGCCTACGCCGTCGCCCGCAGCGAGGGCGCCGACGTGTTCGCCGCTGCGGCCTATGCACAACGCGCGGCGGCACTGAGCGTCACGCGCGCCGGCGCGCTGGCCGGCATGCCGCGCCGCCACGAACTGGGGTCACCATGAAGAAAACGGGCTTGCTGCATGCCGAACTCTCGCAGCTGATCGCGGCCATGGGCCATGGCGACCTGCTGGTCATCGCCGACGCCGGCCTGCCGGTGCCGCCCGGCACGCGCTGCATCGACCTTGCGGTGACGCGCGGCGTGCCCTCGTTCGAGGTGGTGCTGGGTGCGGTGCTGGGCGAGCTGCAGGTCGAACGTGCCGTGCACGCGAGCGAGATGCTGCAGCGTGCGCCCGAACTCGCCGCGCGGCTGCGTGTGCTGCTCGGCGACACGCCGCTGCAGCAGGTCGACCATGAGGCTTTCAAGGCGCGCTCGGCGGCGGCCCGCGCGATCGTGCGCACCGGCGAGTTCACGCCTTATGCGAACGTGATCCTGCAGGCCGGCGTGGTGTTCTGAGGCTGGGCTGGCCGGCCGGGCGCCGGTCACCGTCGAGAATGCAGCCCCACCTCCGCGATGCATTTGATGACTTCCACTCCCACGCCCCGAACGCTCGACCGGCTGCGGGCCGGCGAACTGCAGGGCAGCACCCACCTGGACCTGCGCGGCTGCGGCCTTTCGGCCTTGCCCGACGAGGTGCTGACGCTGGCTGACACGCTGGAGGTGCTGGACGTGTCCGGCAACGCGCTGGTCTCGCTGCCGGACGAGCTCGCGCAACTGTCGCGGCTGCACACCGTGTTCGCATCGAACAACCGCCTGACGGCGCTGCCGCCGGTGCTGGGCCGCCTGCCCCTGCTGGACACGCTGGGCGTCAAGGCCAACCGCATCGAGGACGTGCCGGCGCAGGCCCTGTCGCCCACGCTGCGCTGGCTGATCCTGACCGACAACCGAATCGCCGCGCTGCCATCGAACCTGACCGACTGCACCCGGATGCAGAAGCTGATGCTGGCCGGCAACCGCCTGCGCCGCTTGCCCTCGGGCATGGGCCGCCTGCAGCGGCTGGAGCTGCTGCGGGTGTCGGCCAACCACTTCGAGCAGGTGGAAGACGTCTTGCCCGACGAGGTGCTGGCCTTGCCGCGGCTGGCGTGGCTGGCCCACGCCGGCAACCCGTTCAGCGCGGCGCGCGAGCAGGCGGCACACAGGCGGGCCGCCGCCGCTCCCATTCCCTGGGCCGAGTTGCAGCTGAGCGCGCTGCTCGGCGAGGGTGCCTCCGGCCACATCCACGCTGCCCGCTGGCAGCCCGCCCACGGGCCGGCCGAGGACGTGGCCGTGAAGCTGTTCAAGGGAGCAGTCACCAGCGACGGCCTGCCCCAGTGCGAGATGGTTGCCTCACTGGCCGCTGGCGAGCATGCCCACCTGGTCGGCGTGCGCGGCGTGCTGGCCGATCATCCGCAGGGCACGTCCGGCCTCGTGCTGCCGCGACTGGCAGCGCACTGGGCACCGCTCGCCGGCCCGCCCAGCATGGCGAGCTGCACCCGCGACGTGTACCGCCCCGGCCTGCGCCTGCCGCGGGCCCACGCGCAAGCCGTCGCTCGCGCGGCCACCGCTGCGTTGGGCCACCTGCACGCCCGCGGTCTCGGCCACGGCGATCTGTACGCCCACAACCTGCTGGTGGACGGGCAGGGTGGGGCGCTGCTCAGCGATTTCGGGGCCGCGGCCTTTCTGCCGGTCGACGACGCAGCGCGGACGGACGCATTGCAGGCACTGGACCGCCGCGCCCTGCAGGTGCTGGTGGAAGAGCTCGCGCAGCACTCCGATGCGCCGCAGGGGCCTGCGGCAGGCGTGTGCTGAAATCGCCCGTCCGGCGCCCTCGCAGCTCCTGAACGATTTCCCCATGCAAGGCACCCTGAGGCGCATCGTCTACGTCGCCCTCTACGAAGCGATCGCCATCGTGATGGCCAGCGTCGGCCTGATGCTGATGTCGGGCGCGGGCGTGTTCGACAGCGGCGTGCTCGCCGCCATCACCTCGGCCATTGCGGTGGCCTGGAACGCGGTGTTCAATGCGCTGTTCGAGCGCTGGGAGGCGCGCCAGCAAAACCGCGAGCGCACGCTCGGCCGGCGCATCGTGCATGCGCTCGGCTTCGAGTTCGGCCTGGTGGTGTTCCTCGTGCCGCTGATGGCGTGGTGGCTGGACGTGAGCCTCTGGCAGGCCCTGGTGATGGACCTGAGCCTGGTGGTGTTCTTCCTCATCTACACCTTCGTGTTCACCTGGGCGTTCGACGCCATCTTCGGCCCGCCCGCGTCCGCGATGCCGGCCCCTCCTTGAAGCGCTGACGGCTCTGAGCCGGTGCGGGTCGGCGCACTTTGAAATTTGCCGTCTGCGGCCACAATCGGCCTCGAACCGTCAACCGACCCACGCCGATGGATGCCGCCGAACTCAGCCGGATTGCCGCTCTGGAAATGCAGGCCCGCAGCCTGCTGCCGGCCTTCGCGCCCGAGGTGCTGCGCGAAGCCGAGGCGCAGCCGGCCCAGGCCGAGCCGGAGCAGGTCGCCGATATCCGCGATCAGCGCAGCCGCCTGTGGTTCTCGATCGACAACGACGACACGCGTGACCTGGATCAGCTGAGCTGGGCCGAGGCCTTGCCCAACGGGGCCGTGCGGCTCGCGGTGGCCATCGCCGATGTGGACGCGCGGGTGCAGCAGGGCGGTGCGGTGGATGCGCATGCAGCGGTGAACACGACCTCGGTCTACACCGCCGCAGGCGTGTTCCCGATGCTACCGACGGTTCTGTCCAATGGCCTCACCTCGCTGCATGAAGGCGAGGAGCGCCTGGCCGTCGTCGTCGAGATGCAGATCGGTCGCGAGGGCGAGGTGACCGACTCGCAGATCTACCGCGCCATGGTGCGCAACCAGGCCAAGCTCGCCTACGACAGCGTGGCCGCTTGGCTCGACGACCCGCACGCATCGGCCCCCGCAGCGGTGGCCGCCAGTGCGGCGCTGCAAGCGCAGCTGCGCCTGCACGACCAGGTGGCCGGCTCGCTGCGGCAATGGCGACACCGGCGCGGCGCCTTGAACGTGATGACCGCCCAGGCCCGCCCGGTCTTCGTCGACGGGCAGTTGGTCGACCTGCGGGCCGACCACAAGAACCGCGCGAAGGAGCTGATCGCCGACCTGATGATCGCGGCCAACGGTGCGACGGCACGCTTTCTGTCGCAACAGGGCCAGCCCTCGCTGCGCCGCGTGCTGCAAGAGCCGCAACGCTGGGACCGGCTGGTGAAGCTGGCCGCGATGCACGGCGCCAGCCTGCCGCCCGCACCCGATGCGCTGGCGCTCGACCGCTTTCTCACCGATCGCCGTGTGGCCGAGCCGGCGAACTTCGAAGACCTGTCGCTCTCGGTGGTCAAGCTGCTCGGGTCGGGCGCGTACGCCGCGGTATCGGCCGACGCGCCGCCAGCCGGGCACTTTGGCTTGGCCGTCAACGACTACGCGCACTCCACCGCACCCAACCGCCGCTTCGTCGACCTGGTCACGCAGCGGCTGTTGAAGGCCACGCTGGCTGCGCGCTCTTCGCCGTACTCGATCGACCAGCTGGCTGCCATCGCCGAGCACTGCACCACACAAGAAGACAACGCCTCGACCGTCGAGCGGCGTGTGCTCAAGGCGGCCGCGGCTTTCTTGCTGCAAGACCGCATCGGCGAAACCTTCGACGCGATCGTGACCGGCGTGACCCCCAAGGGCACCTTCGTGCGCATCACCTCGCCCTTGGTGGAAGGACGTGTGGTGAGCGCCTTCGAGGGGCTCGACGTGGGCGACACGGTGAAGGTGATGCTGAAGGCCGTCGACATCGACCAGCGCTTCATCGACTTCGTGGCCGCCCGCTGAGTCGGCGCCGACCTCGCCTGTCTTTCACCAGGAGCGCACCGTGCCATTGGTCTGGTCCCACACCCTCGACGACATCGACTGGAACGAGCTGTCGGCCCTGTACCTTGCCGCGCCGCTGGGCAACAAGAGCCCGGAGAACCTCAAGACGGCGTTCACCAACAGCCTGTTCAAGTGCTTCGTCCACGAAGACGGCAAGCTGGTCGGCGTGGGCCGGGCGCTGGCCGATGGCGTCGACTGTTCATACCTTTGCGACATTGCCCTTCTTCCCAGCCACCAAGGCATCGGCCTGAGCCAGCAGATCGTGTCGAAGCTCGTGGATCTGTCCCGCGGACACAAGAAGATCATCCTCTACGCCGTGCCAGGCAAGGAGCCGTTCTACAAGCGCTTTGGTTTCAAGCGCATGAAGACGGCGATGGCCATCTTCGAGAACCAGGCGCAGGCGCTGGAGCGGGGTTATGTCGATGAGACCTGAAGCAGTCATCGCTGTGAATGCCATGCAAGTCCGCCCGATTGAACCCTCGGAGGTCGAAGCTGCGAGGCTTCTGCTGGTCGCTGGCGGCTGGGACCGCCGCGTCGCCGACACCGAAGAGTTCCGTGTGCTGCTGTCGCGATCATCGGTGGCCCTGGTGGCGGTGCAAGAAGGCGAGGTGGTCGGTTTTCTGCGCGCACTCACCGACGGCCTGTCGAATGGCTACATTTCCATGGTCGTGGTGGCCGAGCCGCATCGCGGCAAGGGCATCGGCCGTGCGCTCGTGCAGGCGGTGATGGGCGACGACCCGCAGATCACCTGGGTCTTGCGCGCAGGGCGAGACGGTGTGTCGGGGTTCTACAAGAAGCTTGGCTTCAAGGAATCGGAAGTGGCGATGGAACGCCCGGGCGTCAGGCCGTCCTGACAGCAATCAATCTGAGAGTCAACATGAACCCAAGCAAACTGATCGGTGTGGTGCTCATCGTCGCAGGCGTTCTCGCGCTGCTGTACGGCGGCTTCAGCTTCACCAAGGAAACCCACGACTTCAAGCTCGGGCCGATCGAGCTGTCAGTGAAAGAGAAGGAGTCGGTCAACGTGCCGATCTGGGCCGGCGTGGGTGCCATCGCCGTGGGGGCCTTGTTGTTGGTGATGGGCGGCAAGAAGGGCTGAGGCCTTTTCACATTCGACGGAGATCATCCCCATGCGCAAACTCTTCTTCATCGCCTCGATCGTTTTGGGCACGCTCACAGCGCACTCGGTGCACGCGCAGGTTCCGGTGCAGGCCGCGGCGGACCACGAGAAACTGCTGGCCAGCACCGATCCGCAACTCGCGGCGAACAAGCGCCTCGTCTACGATTTCTGGCGCGAGGTGTTCGAAGGCGGCCACATGGAACTGGCCGACAAGTACATGGCCGAGTCGTACATCCAGCACAACCCCAATGTGGCCACCGGCCGCGCGGCGTTCATCGCCTTCTTCTCGAAGATCGCCAAGCCCAAGGCCATTGAAGCGAAGGTCAAGGCGCCTCTGGTTTCCATCGTCGCCGAAGGTGACTATGTGATCCTCAGCTTCGTCCGCGAGTTCGCCGACCCGGCCGATTCGGCGAAGAAGTACACGACCACCTGGTTCGACATGTTCCGCATCGAAGGCGGCAAGATCGCAGAGCACTGGGACGGCGCGCGAAAGCCGTGAGCCTGACCCGGGGTGGCCCGGCCACGCTCACTTCAGCTGGATGGCCCAGTAGGTGACTACCGGCTGCACGGGTAGGCCGCTTGTATCAACAGACACGGCGTTGATCTTGTCGATGACGTCGATCCCGGCGATGACCTTGCCAAATACAGCGTAGCCGTTGGCATCGCAGGTGGTGCTGCCGTAGTTCAGGCAGGCGCTGTTGTCCACTGTGTTGAAGAAGAATTGGCTTGTGGCTGAATTGGGCACGCTGGTGCGAGCCATCGCGATGGTGCCGCGCACATTGCTCAGCCCGTTGTTGCTCTCCAGCGCAATCGGCGCATAGGTGGAGACCGCTGTACCCGAAGTGCCATACCCACCGCCCTGGATCACGAAGTTCTTCACCACGCGGTGATACAGCGTGTTGTCATAGAGCTTGGCATTCACGTACCTTAGAAAGTTGGCCACTGTGATGGTTGACGAAGCTGGGTTCAGCTCGACCACAATTTCGCCCTGTGTCGTGAGCATGCACACCGTGTTGGAGGCGCTCAAAGCCGACGCAGCTTTGCCGGCATCGCTGCAGACGGGCGTAGATGGAGTATCCGAATCGGAGCCGCCGCAGGCAGCGAGGAACGAGAGGGCGAGAAGGGAGAGTAGGCGCAAAGGTGACATGGCTGGGTAAGTTGGGTCGTTGCGGGGAGCCCGTGGTGGCAGGCGAACGGCGATTCTCGGCGAAAGCGGGCTGTATTAATCGAACCTGACAACGGTATCTTGTTCACCCGCAGTGCAGCCCTCGGCGATCTGCGTCCAGCCGTGGCGGATCACGATCTGCTGCTCGTTGTGGCAGAACTCCACGCGCGTGGCGCCGGGCACCGTCTGGTGGATGAAGGCCTCGATGGAGGCCGGCATGCTGATGCGGTAGCGTGCCTGTTCGAGGTCGGCGCTCGGGTGGTCGTCGCTGTGCAGATAGGGCACGAAGGCGCCGGCGATCATCAGCCACCGGCTCACCTCGAAGACGCTGGGCTCGTAGGCCTGGTCCTTCAGCCAGCGCTGGGCATTCGCGCGCACGCCGGGGCTGTCTGTGGACTCATCTGAACCCCACGCTGCGGCCAGCATCTCCGCCACCCATTGGTTGCAGTTCTGGTACTGCAGGCTGAAGGGGAAGGCATTGGCACTGTAGTTCCCGCCGAGCAACGCCAGGGCCTGCCGGTTGTCGAGCGCCGCGCGTTCAAGTTTGTCGCCTTCGGCCTCGGGCAGGAACACCACCGACACGTAGCCGATGGCCGGGTCGTCGGTGCCGAGCAGGAAGCCGGAGACACCCTGGTCGTAGATGCGGGGTCGCCGCTCGTCGCAGGCGTAGTAGAGCTGCCGCACGGCCCAGGGCGTGTCCTGGCTGGCTTTGAGGCTGAACCCCGCGTGCGAGTAGCGCTGGCCGAAGCGGGCAAGGTCCAGGCCCGAGCGCGACATCAGCGCGACGCGCTGGCCGCTGCTCTCCAACTCGTTCTTGATGACGCCGCCGAGGCGGAACAACTTGTCTTTCTGCTCCGCGCTCAGCTCCAGCGGGCGGTCGCAGAAGCGCATGCTGGCGTGGCAGACGCTCCATGGCGCCCACAGAGAAACGAAGAGGCCGAGCAGCGCAGCGGCGCGGCCCGGCCAGCCGAACCCTCGACTCAAAGGGTCACGGCGTTGGATTGGAGCTCGCGGTACCAGTCGTCGCTCAGCACCAGGAAGAAGGCCTTGCCGGTGTCGGCCTTGGCGAACTCGGTGCCATAGGGGCGGGCGCGTGCGGCCACCGTTTGGCCGGCCGCGACAGGGTTCTGCGCCAGCGCTTTCTCGGGCAGGTAGAGAAAGAAGGCGGTCTCTTCGCGCGTGTCGGCCACGGGTTGCAATTTCAGCCGCATCGTGCCGGGCCGCTCGGCCACTGCGGCCACTTCGATGACCTTGTAATCGCCCTCGGCGACCTTGTCTTTCTTCGACGAGCTGTTGCTCGACCCTTCGATCGAGTCGGACAGGCTGCCGACCGAGGCCGAACCGCCTTCCGATGCGGACGATGCAGCCGTCGAGCTGGCCAGTGCCGGCAAGGCGGTGGCGCCGAGCAGGGCGGCCAGGAAGGCGAGACGGGTGGGGGAAAGTTTCATCAAAGCTCCAAGCTGAGGCACGTGACGCGCAGCATAGTGCACAGCCCGGCATGACCCCACGGCGAGGAGGTCACAGCATGCAACCGAGGCGCGCCCGGTGATCGATCACCGGTTGGCATATCTCAGCGGCGCCTCGTTCCCCGTTTGTGCTGAGCCTGTCGAACCCGGCGCGATGCCCCGCCCTCCCAGCGAGCTAGAAGCGGTACAACGAACGCGCTTGGCACTGCGACGACGCGCAACCCATGTACGCCACCCCTTGCCCCGACGCATTGATGGCCAGGCCCGCCAGATCCCCCGCCTCGAGCGCGATGGAATAGGTGGACCACACACCGCCCGAGTACTTGGAAACGAGGCGTTGGGTGGTCTGGCAGACAAACGGCGCCGTCTCTTTGCAGGTGCTCCACATCAGCGCGAGCGTGCCATTGGGGCCATTGACCATGGCCTGCTCGCCCGCGGGCTCGACGTACTGGCCGACGTTGCTGGCTTCGAAAGAAGTGTCGATGGCGGTGGGTGTTGACCATGTCTGTGATGCCGTGTCGAAACGGCTCCAGCGCACGCGCGTCCCGCCGATCTCTTGGCCCTTGGCCTCCCACCACACTGCCACCGGTGCGTTGCCGGAAGTGGTCACCGCAAAATTCCTGACCGAGCTGGCGGGTGCGTTGACCTTGCGGCCTTGCACGTACAGGTCGCAGTTTGTCGAAAGCTCGTCCAGCTGCAGCCAGGCTGCCACGGCATTGCCACCGCTCGTCAACAGCAGCTGCTGCTTGCCAAAGCAACTGATGCCGCCGGTCGACTGGCGTATCGCGTCATTCGAGATCTTGCTCACCGGAGCCACTGAGCCATCGCTCAGTGAGACGCCCGACACGTACAGGCTTTGCACATCGCCGGGCGATGCCTTGCCGAACACACCCCAGAAAAGCGATGGTGCCCCCGGTGCGCCGTCGAGCCAGTATTGGCTGTCGACAGTGGCAAAGGGAGACGCCACGGCCAGCGCGCTGGCGCTCAGCCCGCCGCCCAGGCTTTGTGTGCCTGCCGACGTGGTGGCGGCATTGACTGTCAGATGCAGCTGGCTGGTGCCGTCGGCCACCAGCGCGCTGCTGGCCGTGATGTCGGCATGCAGCAACTGGGCGGCTGTGGCCGAGAAGTTGCCACCGGCCGACGGCGCGGTGATCACCCGCGAGCGCGTGCCAGCTGCGCTGCTGCTGGCCATGAATCGGTCCAGCATGACGAACTTGTCGTTGCCCACGGGCTTGACCGTGAAGCCGTTGTCGGCCTCGGCGGTGGTGTAGCCCTGCTCGATCACGGCCGAAGCGGCTGCCGCCGCGCCGGCCGCAACGCGGCCCGCCACGAGTTGATTGCTGCCGTTGACTTGCTGGCACCAGAAGAGGGTGGCGTTGCCGTTCGCGTCGAGCAGGGTTCGGGCGCTGCAGCCGCCCGCGCTGGAGCTGCCGAGGACGACGCGAGTGCCGTCGATCGAAGGCGGCGTCGAAGGCCCGAACCCTCCGCCCCCCGTCGCGCCGCCATCACCTCCGCCACCACCACACGCTGCCAACGCCAAACTCAGTGCCAGCCCTGCTGCCGGCACGCAGAAACGATGCTTCATGAAAAGGAGACTCCCTCTGCTTTGAAATTCGTGATGTGTCTGCCTGATCAGACCTTCTCATTTTCGCTGGTACCCGGCTGCCATTTCATCAGCCGCTTTTCCACCCGCCCCACGATCGCGTCGAGCAGCAACGCGAACACCGTCAGCACCAGGATGCCGGCCATCACCGTGTTGATGTCGAAGCTGCCTTCGGCCTGCAGGATCAGGTAACCCACGCCGCGCGACGAGCCCAGGTACTCGCCGACCACCGCGCCCACGAAGGCCAGGCCCACGCTGGTGTGCAGCGAGCTGAAGACCCAGCTCGTGGCGCTCGGTAAGTACACATGGCGCAGCAGCTGCCGCTGGCTGGCGCCCAGCATGCGTGCGTTGGCGAGCACGACGGGGCTTACTTCCTTCACGCCCTGGTAGACGTTGAAGAAGACGATGAAGAACACCAGCGTCACACCGAGGGCCACCTTGCTCGCAACGCCGAGGCCGAACCACACGGCGAAGATCGGCGCGAGGATCACGCGCGGCATCGAGTTCAGCGCCTTGATGTAGGGGTCGCAGATGGCGGCGGCCAGCGGGCTCAGCGCGAGCCACAGCCCGCAGGCGAGGCCCAGCGCGGTGCCGATGCCGAAGGCAAGCACGGTCTCCAGCAGCGTGACGCCGAGGTGCTGGTAGATGTCGGCATTTGTGACGAACCAGGCCCAGATGCGCGCGAAGATCTTCAGTGGCTCGCCGAAGAAGAAGGCGGCTTGGCGGTCGTCGCTGAACAGGAACGGCGGCAACAGGCCGGGGGCGGTGAGCAGATGCCACAGCACGAAGATGGTGATGAGCAGGGCCAGCTGCCAGCCGCGCAAGGCCCACTTGTTCATGCTGCGAGCTGCTGTTGATAGCCCTTGAGCACCTCGTCGCGCAGCACCTGCCAGATGGCTTGGTGCAGCTCGACGAAGCGCGGCGTCGCGCGCACCTCGGCCACGTCGCGCGGGCGATCGAGGTCGATGCGGAACTCGCCGATCGGGTGCGAGGCCGGGCCGGCGCTCAGGCAGACCACGCGGTCGCTCATCGCGATGGCTTCATCGAGGTCGTGGGTGATGAAGAGCACCGCTTTTTTCTTCGCTGCCCACAGCGCGAGCACCTCGTTCTCCATCAGCTGTCGCGTCTGCACGTCGAGCGCCGAGAAAGGTTCGTCCATCAGGATGATGTCGGGGTCGAGCACCAGTGTCTGCGCAAGGCTCACGCGCTTGCGCATGCCGCCGGAAAGCTGGTGCGGGTAGCGGTCGCCGAATCCGCCGAGGCCCACGCGCTTGAGCCACTCTTCGGCTTGGGAACGCGCGTCGGTGGCGCCACGAAATTCGAGCCCGGCCATCACGTTGCCGAGCGCTGTGCGCCACGGCATCAGCGATTCGGCCTGGAACATGTAGCCGGCGCGTTTGTTGATGCTAACGAGCGCCTCGCCGAACACCTTCACCTGGCCGGTGCTCGGCATCAGCAAGCCGGCCGCCATGTTGAGCAGCGTGCTCTTGCCGCAGCCGGTGGGGCCGACGACCGAGACGAATTCACCAGCGCCGACCGACAGCGACACATCGCGAACGGCGGTGTAGCGCTGAGCTGTGTCGTCGCGCGAGACGAACGTACAGCTGACGGCTTCGAGTGATAGGGCGCTCATGCCGCCGCGATGCATGGACGCGAAGCGCCATGCCCACCCAGCAACGCCCGCGGAACCGGCTTTGCCGGGCCGCCAGGCGGCGCCCCTTGGGAGCAGGAGCGAAGCGACTGGGGGGCCATCATCATCGGTACTTCGCGTTCGCCTTCTTCACGAACTCGTTGGTGTAGACGGCACTTAGGTCGAACTTCACCCCCTTCAACGATTCGTCGACGCTCTGCAGCGCGCGCAAGGCCGTGGCCGCACCCGCTTCGGGGAAGGCGCCATCCGCCGACAGCGCGCCCTTGCTCGCGAGGAAGGCGTCGATGTACACCGCGCGGTCGCCCAGCAGGTAGCTCTCGGGCACCGCCTTCACGATCTCGCTCGCACCTGCTGCCTGGATCCACTTGTCGGCGCGCACCAGCGCATTCGTCAGCGCCTGCACGGTGTTCGGGTTCTTGTCGATGAAGGCTTGCGGCGCATACAGGCAGCCGGCCGGCATCGGCCCGCCGAAGACCTTGTCGGCCTCGGCGACGATGCGCGTGTCGGAGATGATCTTCAGGTCACCACTGCGCTGCAGCAAGCTGATCACCGGGTCGAGGTTGCTGATTGCGTCGATCTGGCCCGAGCGCATCGCGGCCACCGCGCCGTTGCCGGCGCCCACGCCGATGATGGACACGTCGCTCGGCTTCAGCCCGGCCTTGGCGAGCACGAAATTGGCCATCACGTTGGTACTCGAGCCCGGCGCGGTGACGCCGATCTTCTTGCCCTTCAGGTCGGCCACGGTCTTGTAGCCGGCCATGGTCTTGGGGTTGATGCCGAGCACGATCTGCGGCGCGCGGCCTTGCAATGCGAAGGCGCGCAGCTTTTGCCCCTTGGCCTGCATGTTCAGCGTGTGCTCGAAGGCGCCCGACACCACGTCGGCGCTGCCGCCGATCACTGCCTGCAACGCGCGTGAGCCGCCGGCGAAGTCGACGATGGTCACGTCCAGCCCTTCGGCCTTGAAGTAGCCCAGGCTCTCGGCGATGGTGAGCGGCAGGTAATACAGCAGGTTCTTGCCGCCGACGGCGACGGAGAGCTGCGGCTTCTCAAGCCCCTGCGCGAAGCCGAGGCCGGGCAGGGCCAGCGCGGCCAGGGTGAAGGTGCGGCGATGCATGGTCAGTCTCCAACGTTTCTTTGGCGGTCACTTTATCAGTGGCGATTCGAATCGGTAACGTTTTGGTACAAGTTCACGCCGACCGCCGCCGCGTTCTCAAGCTGGCGAGTTTGGAGTCGAAGAACCGAGCACGTGCGATCGCCCGCAACAGACCCCGGCCTGTGCGGGCGTGCGATCGCGCAACGCTTCTCCACTTCCGAACGATCGAGGTTGTTGTCATGCTTTCCCCTCACTCCACCAAAGCGATTGGTGCTCTCAGTGTTCTGTGCGTTGCCTTGCTGGCGGCCTGCGGGGGCCCCGGGTCTTCTTCCTCCGGCTCGAACGACGATGCACCGGTGGTCCCGGCTGCGCAACTGAGCGGCTCGGTGGCCGTGGGCGCGCCCATCACCGACGGCATGCTGCGCGTGATCGACGCCAATGGCGTGGTGGTGGCGTCGAACATCGTGGTGGCCGAGGACGGCAGTTACGCTGTGCCGACGCTGAGCGGCACCGCCCCATGGCGCATCGAGGCCTGCGGCTACGCTGGTGCGAACTACCAATGCATCTACTCGGTGGCGCAAGGCCAGGGCACGGCCCACGTGACACCGCTGACCAGCGCGCTGGTGCTGCTGGCCACCGGCCAGTCGCCTGAAGACGTGATGAGCGGCAATGGCACCGGCCTGAGCGAAAGCGGCTTGGCTGCCGCGCAAACGCAGCTGCGCGCCAGCCTCTCGGCGGTGATGGTCGGTAACGTGGCCAGTGGTTTCGATTTCGTCAGCGGCTCGCTCGACGCCGGCTCGCGCACCGGGTACGACCGCGTGCTCGATGCCATCGGCGTCACCACTGGTGTAGACGACAAGCCCTTCGTGCAGATCACGCCGCGCCTGGGCACGGGCAACCTCTACCTGGAGCAAGGCAACTCGGCAGGCACGGTGAGTGTGGCCAACGGGGCCGACACCTTGTCGCTCGCCGGCCTGGAGACCTTGTTCCGCAACATGAGCACGGCCCTCACCACCGCCAGCACCTGCAGCGCGACCAACCCCGGGCTGGCTGCGTCGATGGCCAGCAACGCTCGCATGAGCGGTGAAGACGGCAATGCGATCACCGGCGGTGCCGCCGTGGCCGCCGGCCTGTGCGAAATGTTCGCCACCGAAGAGCGCTTCGGCTCGCGCCTGCTGAGCCCGACGCTGGGCCGCTGCGACCTGAGCGGCTCCAACCCCGTTTGCCGCGTGAGCTTCGTGCTGCAGGGGCCGGACGGCAGCGTCGAGCCGGTGGGCCAGGGCATGGGTGTCGTGCGCGAGGGTGGCGCATGGAAGTTCCTCGGCGACATGGACGTGGTGCAGATCCATGCCTCGGCCAAGGCCCAGCGCGACGCACGCATCGACGGCGCGACGCCGGTCTACAGCTACTCGCGGGCGGTCGCCTTCGACATCCCGGCCCTCAGCGGCCTGCAATGCGCGCAAGTGACGCAGCGCAACGCCGACCAGCAGGCCGTGACCGTGGCCTTCTACAAGCGCTTCGACAACAACGCGCGGCGCCTGTCGCTGTGGCAGCAGAACGCCTACAGCAACGAGCGCAGCCTGGACGCGAGCATCGGCGCGCTGCGCAGCGGCGACGACACCTGGGTCGCGCTGCCCGATGGCGACGCCGGCGATGCGGTCGTGCGCAACTTCTTCCGCGGTGGCCGCACGGTGACCGTCTCGCTGTTCAGCGATGACCAGTGCGCCACGCCGTTGGCGGTGTCGGGCCAGAGCGTGTTCGAGGTGGAAGTGCAAGGCGTGCCGCCGGTGTGGGCGGCGATGCCCAGCCTGCCCTGGACCGACCTGACCCACACCGCACGCCAGGCGCTGCTCTCGCTGACGCTGGCCCCCAACGAGGTGACGAGCTACAGCGCCGCATGGACCTTCGCCCACGGCGCCATGGCGCTGAACGGCGCCACCTTCTGCATCGACCGGGCGCAATGCGGCGACGGCGGTGCCGGCCGAATCAGCCACGACGGCGCGCGCATCGCCCCGGGCGCCACGGCAGCTGCGATCTCGCTGGTCAACGGCAGCACCACTGTCGAAGCGGCCGGCTACAAGATGCTGGCGCTCTATGGCCGCACCGGTGACGGGCTCGACCTGCAAAGCAATGCCATCGCCTGCCCGCCGGGCACCGGCGAATGCCACTGATGCCGTGACAACCCGCGATCCATTGCGGGCCGGTGGCGTTCACCGGCCCGTAGAATGAATCGCAATGAGACTTGATTTGTGGCGCCCCCTCGGGGCGCTCGTTGCGTGGGTTGGTTTGCTGGCGGGTGCGGTGGCCGCACCACCGCCGCAATCGCCTGCCAAGGCCGCGCCCAAGCCGCCGGTGGTGGCAGCGCCGCCCGAACTGCCCGCCTCGGCACCAGTGTCGATGTCGGCGCGCAAGGTCTACGAGCAGGCGCGTTCGCAGCTGGTGCAGATTCGCACCGTGCTCAAGGGCCAGGCCAGCCAGACCTCGGTGGGCTCGGGCTTCGTGGTCTCGGCGCAAGGCCACGTCATCACCAACTTCCACGTGGTCAGCGAGGCTGCGCTCAAGCCCGAGCGGCACGACCTGGTGTCGGTGACGGCCGACGGCCGCGAGATGCCGGTGCAGATCTTGATGCTCGACGTGCTGCACGACCTGGCGCTGGTGAAGATCGTCGACCCGAAGGCAACTACCTACGATGCGCTGGCCTTCCGCCCCGAATCGCAGAAGCTCGCGCAGGGCGAGCGCATGTACTCGCTGGGCAACCCGCTCGACGTGGGTTTTGCGGTGATCGAAGGCAACTACAACGGGCTGGTCGAACGCAGCTTCTACCCACAGATCTTCTTCGCCGGCTCGCTCAGTGCTGGCATGAGCGGTGGCCCCGCGCTCGACCAAGAGGGCCGCGTGATCGGCATCAACGTGGCGCGCCGTGTCGATGGCGAGCAGGTGAGCTTTCTGGTGCCGGCCGCGTTTGCCAGCGCGCTGCTGGCCCGCGGCCGCGACGGCGTGCCGCTGAAAGGCGCCGCCTGGCCCATCGTCAGCACGCAGTTGATGGCGCACCAGAACGCTCTCACCGAACGTTTCATCGCGCAGGGCTGGAAGCTCGCCACCCACCCGCGCTACACCGTGCCCGTGCCGCCCGACCGCTTCATGCGCTGCTGGGGTAGCAGCGAACCGTCGCGCACGGGAGGGCTCGACTTCGAGCGCTCCGACTGCGTGATGGACACCCGCATCTTCGTCGGCGACTTCAACACCGGCACACTGGCCACCCGCCACGAAAGCTACGACGGCAGCAAGCTCGGCACCCTGCGCTTCGCGTCGCAGTACTCGGCGAGCTTCCGCAACGAAGGCTTTGCGCGCCTCGGCTCCGAGTACCAGACCAAGCCGCAATGCCATGAAGACTACGTCGACCGCAACGGCCTCACGCTGCGCGCCGTGGTCTGCCTGCGTGCCTACAAGAAGCTGACCGCGCTGTACGACGTGTCGGTGCTCGTTGCCACGCTCGACCAGCCGCAAGCCGGCGTGCAGGGACGCTTCGACGCGCAGGGCGTGAGCTACGCCAATGCGATGAAGCTGAGCCAGCACTACATCGAGGCGTACGGATGGGTGGCGCCGAAATGAGCCCGCAGACAGCCACCTTGGCCGTGATCGAGGTGCTCGACCGCGACGGCAGCGTGCGCCACGCCGTGGGCGTGCGCGAATGGCCGCTGCGAGTGGGACGCGCGCTCGACAACGAGCTGGTGCTCGACGACGCCCACACGGCCGCCCATCACTTCAGCGTGCAGCCCGATGCCGAAGGCCGCATCGCCATCGCGGTGGGCGACAGCATCAACGGCCTGCAGGTCGATGCGCGCCGGCTGGCCGCTGGCGAAACGGTGGCCATCGGCGACAAACCGCCGCTGCTGACTGCCGGCCGAACCCACCTGCGGCTGCGGCTCGCGAGCCACGCACTCGCGCCCGAGCAGGCCATGCGCTCGGCCCGCTCGCTGACGCAAGGCCTGTCCACGCTCGCCGCCCTCGCGGTTGCCGCCGCGTTGACACTCGTTTTCAGCACCTGGCTCGAGAATGACCCCGATGTCTTCGCCAAGGCGTTGGGCTCGATCGGTATCTATGCCGTCAGCGTGGCGCTGGGCTGGGCCGGGCTGTGGACGCTGCTGTCCAAGGTGTTCACGCGACAGGGCCACTTTGGCTGGCACGTGCGCGTGCTGTTGATCGCCGTGCTGGCCTGGCAGGCGCTGATGGCCGGCAGTGCGCTGATGGCGTTTTCGCTGTCGTGGTCGTGGGTCACCGACTTCAACTTCGTGCCGGGCTACCTGATCCTCGGCGCGATGCTGTACTTCCACCTGCAGGCCGTGGAGCCGCACCACCCGCGCCGCACGCTCGCCTTCGCGGTGAGCAGCGTGGTGATGGGCACGGCGCTGAGCCTGTGGTCCAACTTCCAGAGCGGCGACCGCGCGGGCAGCGAGCTGTACATGAATCATCTCTTCCCGCCGGCGCTGCGTGTGGCGAAGCCGGTCGACTCCACGCGTTTCCTGGAGGGCGTGGCGGGCTTGCAATCCAGGCTCGACGAGAAGGCAAAGAAAGATGCAGACGACTGAACCCCCAGGGCCGCGCAGCGTCCTCGTCACCGGCGGGAGCCGCGGCATCGGTGCCGCCACTGCGCTGCTTTGTGCCCAACAAGGTTGGGTCGTGGCCGTCAACTACACGCGCGACGCGGCTGCGGCCGAGTCGGTGGTCAAAGCCATCCAGGCCGGTGGCGGGCGTGCGATCGCCGTGCAGGCCGATGTGTCCGACGAAGCCCAGGTGCTCGCGATGTTCCAGCGCATCGATGCCGAGCTGCCGCGCTTCGGTGCCCTGGTCAACAACGCCGGCGTGGTCGACGTGGCCGCGCGTGTCGATGAGATGAGCGTGCAGCGGCTGCAGCGCATGTTCGGCATCAACCTCGTCGGCAGCTTCGTCTGCGCGCGCGAGGCGCTGAAGCGAATGTCCACGCGCCATGGCGGCAGCGGTGGGGCCATCGTCAACCTGTCGTCGGCAGCGGCGCGCCTGGGCTCGCCGGGCATGTACGTCGACTACGCCGCGGCCAAGGGCGCGATCGACACCTTCACCACCGGGCTGGCCCGTGAGGTGGCGGCCGAAGGCGTGCGTGTGAACGCGGTCCGCCCCGGCATCATCGACACCGACATCCACGCCTCAGGCGGCACGCCCGACCGCGCGCACCAGTCGGCCTCGCTGATCCCGATGCAACGGCCCGGCACCGCCGACGAGATCGCGCAGGCCATCGTCTGGTTGCTGTCCGACGCGGCCAGCTACACCACGGGCGCCATCATCGACGTGTCCGGCGGGCGCTGAGCCTTCGATCGACCCCGCAGCTCAGCGCCGCTCGATCACCACCGGCACCAGCTTCAGCGCCTCGCGAATGCGGCCCGCGGCTTCCTGCGCTTCGCTGCGCGTCGCATAGGGCCCGGCCTGCAGGCGGAACATCTGCGGCTCGCTGAAGATCGCCAGCAGGGGTGACAACCAAGTCAGCTCATCCGACACGCGGCGCTGGAACTGCTCAGCGCCATCACGCTGCTTGAAGGCGCCCAATTGCACCCAGAAGCCCTGCGCCGCCGTGGTGTAGGCGCGGCTGGGTGGCGGCAGCGGTGCTGTCGGCGAGGCGTCGGGCAGCGTGGCGCTCGCGGCCATCGGCTCGGGTGTCGGCACGGGCGCTGGCATGGGTGCGGGCGGCGGCCCGTCGTCGTTCGAGGCTTTGACTTCGATCACCGGCGCCACGGCCTCCTCGGGCTTGCCGCCGCGCGGCCATGCGCCACTGCGGATCTGCTCGTAGGTAATGCGCTCCAACTCCACCGGCGCGATGCCGTTCAATACGCCCAACTTCAGCGCCGCGGTGTAGCTCAGGTCGATGATGCGGTCGGCCACGAAGGGCCCGCGGTCGTTCACGCGCACGATGATCTCGCGGCCGTTGGCCGGGTTGCGCACTCGCGCATAACTCGGAATCGGCATGGTCTTGTGCGCTGCCGTCATCGCATACATGTTGTAGACCTCGCCACTGGCCGTGCGCCGGCCCTGGAACTTCTTGCCGTACCACGAGGCCAGGCCCTTCTCGGTCATCGCCTTGTCGGTCTTCATCGGCGAGTAGCTGCGCCCGTTCACGTCATAAGGCTTGTTCGGCCCGCCATCGCGGATGGGCTCGACCTGCGGCTGCGCGTCGGGCACCTTGTCGAGGTTGGGCGGCGGCTTGGCCTCCGGGCCGTCGCGTGTGGGCGTGGAGCTGCAGGCGGCGAGCAGCAGCGCCAGGAATAGGGCCGACAGCGAGGCCAACAGCTGGGCACCCCGCTGCTGCGTGGTTCGGGGAGCGGTGAAGAAGGGAGTCGACGTCACGGGTTGCAGTGTCGCCGAACATGGGTTGGCAGGCGCGTGCGCCGGACTTCAGTCTTTTGCCGTGACGTCAGCGCCGAGACCGTCAGGCCGCCAGCCAGCCGGCGAGCGCGCGTGACACGGCATCGGGCTGCTCCATCGTGCTCATGTGCCCGCACTGCTCGACGACAACCAGGCGCGAGCCTGCCATGGCGTCGTGCATGTGCTCGTGGCGCGACGGCGGGCTCCAGGCGTCTTCTCGGCCGCACAGCAGCAGCGTGGGGCAGCGGATGGTGCGGAGCAGCTCGGTGCAGTCGGGGCGATTCAGCAGGGCGCTGATCTGCGCGGCAAAGATGTCGGGCGTGTGGCGTTCGAACATGTCGAGCACGGTTTCGAACACTGGCGTGTTGTAACGGCTGGGGTGCACCATGCCGAGCGCCCAATCGCGTGCCATCGCGCGCATGCCGTCGCTGCGGGCCTTGGCGAGCAAGGCCAGGCGGCCAGCTCGTTCCTTCTCGCCGGGCTCGCCGTCGGCCAGTTGGTGGTACGAGGTGTCGAGCAGTGCCAGGCGTTCGATGCGGTCGGGTGCCTGGCGCAGCATCTCGAAGGCCACGCGGCCGCCCATCGAGTGGCCGGCCACGGCCAGGGGACCGGCGGGCGCTGTGGCGAGCACGTGTGCGGCCATCGCTGCGAGTGAGTCCAGCGCGCCGTAGTCAGCCACGAAGGCCGGCCCGAGCGCGTCGATCTGCGAGCGCCAGACCGCGCCGTCGCACAGCAGGCCGGGCAGCAGCACCAGCGGCGCGCTGCTCATCAGAACTCCTCAGTGTCGACGCCTGCCTGCGCGGCTGCGTCGTAGCGCGCGCCGATCACGGTGCGCGGGTTGATCAGCGACTCGAGCCGCTGCATCGTCGCCGTGTCGAGCGTGATGTCGGCGGCGCCCAGGTTATCTTGCAGGTGGGCCACGCTGCGCGTGCCGGGGATCGGAATGATGTGTTCTGCCTTCGCCAGCAGCCAGGCCAAGGCCAGTTGCGACATGGAGCAGTTGAGGTCAGCGGCGATGCTGGCCATGCCGTCGAGCAGCTTCAGGTTGGCGGCGTAGTTCGCCGGTTCGAAGCGCGGCATGTTGCGGCGGATGTCGCGCTCACCGAGCGTGCTCACGTCGCGCAGCGTGCCGGTGAGAAAGCCGCGTGCCAGCGGGCTGAAGGCCACGAAGGCGGCGCCGATGTCGCGGCAGGCGTCGAGCACGGCGATCTCGGGGTTGCGTGTCCACAGCGAGTACTCGGTCTGCACGGCAGTGATCGGGTGCACCGCATGTGCGCGGCGCAGCGTGGCGGCCGACACTTCCGACAGGCCGAGGGTCCGCACCTTGCCTTCGCGCACCAGGTCGCTCATGGCGCCCACGCTGTCTTCGATCGGCACGCGCTGGTCCCAGCGGTGCAGGTAGTAGAGGTCGATGACCTCGGTGCGCAAGCGCTTCAGGCTTTGCTCGCAGCTCCACTTCAGCGTCTCGGGGCGGCCGTCGACCACGCGCTTGCCGTCCACGCCGTGCAGGCCACCTTTGCTGGCGAGCGTGAACTTGGAGCGGTGCGGGGCCAGCACCTGGCCGACCAGTTCTTCGTTGAGGCCGAAGCCGTAGAGCGCGGCGGTGTCGAACAGCGTGACGCCGCTGTCGAGTGCGTTGAGCAGCAGCGCTTCGGCCTCTTCGCGTGGCGGTGGGGTGCCGTACGCATGGCTCAGGTTCATGCAGCCCAGGCCGATGGCGGAGACTTTGAAGGGGCCGAGGGGACGGGTGTTCATGGAGGGCGGGAGATGTGCGGAAGGTCTATTTAACGCAAAGACGCAAAGTCGCAAAGAACGCAAAGGAAAGAAGGGTTGGGCTGGCTTGGCGGCCCTTGCGTTCTTTGCGCCTTTGCGGTGAACCCGCTGGCATGTTGCTGCGCTTCATGCCGCGAGTTGCTGCTCCAACTGATGCAGGACCTTGTAGCAGGGCAACACGCTGGCCACGCTCGCGTTCGGCTCGCGCGCTTCCTTGATGGCGGCGAAGAACTCGCGGTCTTGCAGCTCGATTCCGTTCATCGAAACGTCCACCTTGCTCACGTCGAGCTTTTCTTCCTTGCCGTTGAAGAGGTCGTCGTAGCGGGCGATGTAGGTGGCCGTGTCGCCGATGTAGCGGAAGAAGGTGCCCAGCGGCCCGTCGTTGTTGAAGCTCAGGCTCAGCGTGCAGATGGCCCCGGTGCTGCTCTTCAGCTGGATGCTCATGTCCATCGCAATGCCCAGCGTCGGGTGGATCGGGCCTTGCACCGCGTTCGCCTGAACGATGTCGCCGCCGGTCTGGTAGGCGAACAGGTCGACGGTGTGCGCCGCGTGGTGCCACAGCAGGTGATCGGTCCACGAGCGGGCCTGGCCCAGCGCATTCATGTTGCTGCGGCGGAAGAAATACGTCTGCACGTCCATCTGCTGGATGTTGAATTCCTTCGCGACGATTTTCTTGTGCACCAGCTGGTGGCTGGGGTTGAAGCGGCGCGTGTGGCCGCACATCGCGACCAGGCCCGTCTGCTTCTGCAAGGCCACCACTTCTTCGGCGCCGGCCAAGTTGTCGGCCAGCGGAATCTCCACCTGCACGTGCTTGCCCGCCTTCATGCAGGCGATGGCTTGCGAGGCGTGCATCTGCGTCGGCGTGCACAGGATCACCGCGTCGACGTCCTTCAGCGCCAGGCTGTCGGCGAGGTCGGTGGTGACGTGGCCGATGCCGTATTTGGCAGCCGTCTCTTTCGTCTTCTCGAGATCGCGGCTGATCAGCGAGACGACTTCGACGCCATCGATCAGCTTGATGGCGTCGAGGTGCTTGATGCCGAAGGCCCCGGCGCCGGCGAGTGCAACTTTGATGGTCATGCTTGGTTCTCCAGAATCAGATGGCCCACCGCCGTGTTCGACGCGGGCACGTGATAGAAGCGGTGCGCCACCTTGGGTGGCTTGGCGCTCATCGCTCCCCGCGCGATGAGCCACATCACCAGCTCGATGCCTTCGGAGCCGGCTTCGCGCACGTAGTCGATGTGCGGCACTTTCGCCAGCCCCTCGGGGTCGGCGATCAGTCGGTCGAGGAAGGCGTTGTCGAACTCCTTGTTGATGAGCCCGGCGCGCGGGCCCTGCAGCTGGTGGCTCATGCCGCCTGTCCCCCAGATCTGCACCTTGAGCGGCTCGTCGTAGCTTGCGATCGCTCGGCCGATGGCCTTGCCCAGGTTGTAGCAACGCTGGCCCGAGGGCACGGGGTACTGCACCACGTTGACGGCGAACGGGATCACCGGGCACGGCCACGCCTGAGGCTGACCGCACATCAGCGACAGCGGCACCGTGAGGCCGTGGTCCACGTCCATCTTGTTGACGATCGTGAGGTCGAAGTCGTCCTGGATCACCGAGTGCGCAATGTGCGCCGACAACTCCGGGTGGCCGATCACGGTGGGCACCGGCCGCGGCCCCCAGCCTTCGTCGGCCGGCTGGTACTCGGCGGCGCAGCCGATCGCGAAGGTGGGAATCATCTCCAGGCTGAAGGCCGTGGCGTGGTCGTTGTAGACCAGAAAAATCACGTCGGGCGTGTTGTCCTTCAGCCACTGCTTGGAGAACTCGTAGCCCTTGAACACGGGCTGCCAATAAGGCTCGGTGGTCTTGCCGAGATCGAGCGCCGCGCCGATGGCGGGCACGTGCGAGGTGTAGACGGATGCGGTGAGTTGGGCCATGTCAGTTGCTCTTCTTGGATGCCTTGCCTTGCGGCTGGCGGTGCGCTTGCGCGTCGCCGTCTTCGCCGATGCGGCGGTTGCCTTCGGCCGAGCGGCCGCCGCTGACCATCATCTGGCGGTACTCGTCTTCGGTCATGCCGGTCATGCTGCCGGCCATCTGCTGGAAGCTCTTGCCGTCGGTGGCGCCGATCTTGGCCAGGAAGTAGATGTTGCCGCCGAGCGCGATGCAGCAGTTCAAGTCGCGGGCGAGCACGGCCTGCTTCTGTTCCTCGCTCATCGGCCACTCGTCGAGGTAGGCGCGTTCGTTCGCCTTGAAGCGCTCGCGGTTGGCGGCCTTCATCAACGACATGCAGAACTGGTTGAGGTGAAAGCCCCGGCGCGACTGTTCGGCGTCGAAGATCGTCGTGCCGGGCACGTCGAGGTAGTCTTTGTTCAGGGACATCGTGCTTCCCGCGGGTTGGGTTTCAAGGTTTGCATTCGAAGCTCGCGGCACTGGCAGGGTCGCCACCGCCGCGGTAGCGCGGCACCAGTGGCCAGCGGCACAGCGGCCGGGCCCGCGTCACGGCAAACGGCGGCTTGGCGTTCTGCTCCACCACCTGCAGCGCTGCCGGCATTTCATCGCGCTCGACCCAGGCGACCAGCGCCTGCAGCATGTCCACATTCGCCGGCCCACCGGTGCCCACGTGGTCGACGCCCGGCGCGGTGTAGAGGTGGAAGAAGGTGTTCACCGTGCCGGGGCCCAGGCGGCGCTCCACCGACTCGTAGTAGGCGATGCCGGCATACGGACTCTGTGCGTAGTCGGCCATGTTTTCAAGCATCAAGAGCTTGCCGCCCAGCGCCTGGAAGGTCGACAGGTCGGAGTCGGTGGAGTCCATCAGAGCCGACACCTCACGCACGCGGTCGTAGTAGGTGTCGGCCTTGTAGCTCAGCAGGTCGACCGCCGGGTCTCGCGCATAGAAGTACTGGATGGCCCCCGCGCCGTAGAACCACGCAATGCCGTTGCCCTGCTGCGGCGGGATCGATGGTGCCGAGCCGCCCAGCCACCACGCATTCCAGCCGCCGGTGGACGCAAAGGCCGGCGTCGCCTCTCCGCTCGGGCCGCGGCCGGGGTACTCGCGCACGCCGTTGGCCAGCTCCATGCCGAGGCGCAATGGCGATTGCAGCGTGCGCACCGCGGCCTCTTGCGGTGGTGTGAGGCAGCTGTCGTCAGCGGTGGCGTTGGCGTTTGCGCTGGGGCAGCGCAGCGTGGCGATGTCGAAGCGCTTGCGGCAGCCCACCGGGTCGGACACGAGGCCGTCGGCCAGACCATCGAGGCTGTCGCAGGCGGCGAGCACCGCGTCGTGCACGCGCTTCACCTGCGCCGGGCGCAGCCAGCCCGGGCCCATGGTCGCGATGCCGTCGCGCAGGCCGGCGTGCTGCAGGCCCGTCCAGTGGATCACCGGCACGCGGCTGAAGATGCCGTTGAAGGCGTCGGGGTAGCGCTGCGCCATCGTCAGGCCCTCGCGCCCGCCTTCGGAGCTGCCGAAGAAGTAGATGCGCGTCGGGCCCTCCGCGTAGGCCATGCGCATCACGGTCATCGACACGTCGCGCACTTTCTTGTACGACGCATGGGCGAAGTTGACGAGCGCCTCGTTATTCAGCGCAAAGGCCTGCGGCGGCTGGCCGGGCTGGTTCTGGTGGCCGGAGTCGGTGCCGTAGGTGACGAAGCCGAGCGCGAGCGGCGAGGGCTGCTCGTAGCGCGCGGCCGGCAGCAGGCCGAGGCCGCTGATCAGCGTGCCGTTGAATCCGCCGCCGCCGTATTGCACCGCGCGGCCGTTCCACATCGTCGGCAGGTTCACCTGGAAGTGGATGTCGGGCGCCTTCGGGTCGAGCGGGGCGATGCGGCCGAGCAGCTTGCAGTACTGCGGCGTGGCCGGCGTGATGGCGGCGGCCGGCGAGGGGCCTCGCTCGGCCACCACCATGGCGGCCGGTGCCATCAGCACCGCGGAGTCGATGGTGGCGCCGCTGCTCGGCAGGCTGATCTTGCTGGCCGGGATGGTGCGGCCGGCCAGGCTGGCGCAGCCGGCGGTCAGGTCGGACTGCAGCAGCGCCCCGGAAGAGGCGCAGGCGGTCAGCAGGGCCGTCAAGGCCAGCGAGCAACAGAGGCGGGAGCGGGTCATGCGGTGAATGCCTCCGTGAGGTCCGGTCCCTGCATCAGCGCAGGGCTTCTTCGGGCCAGTAAAGCCTCGTCGGATTGTCGACCAGCAACTTCTGCTGCAGTTCCGCCGTGGTGGCGATGTGGGGAATGAAGTCGACCAGCAGCCCGTCATCGGGCATGTGGTTCTTCAGGTTCGGGTGCGGCCAGTCGGTTCCCCACAGCACGCGGTCGGGGAAGGTCTCGACGATGCGGCGCGCGAAGGGGATCACGTCGCGGTAGGCGGCTTCTCCGTCATTCAGCTCGCCATTCAGCGCCGGCGGGCCGCTGAGGCTCAGGCGCTCGGGGCAGCTCACCTTGCTCCACACGTTCGGGTACTCGCGCATGAACTTGATGAACAGCTCGAACTCCGGGCCGTCGACGGGTTTGCTCACGTCCGGGCGGCCCATGTGGTCGACGACGATGGTGGTGGGCAAGGCGGTGAAGAAGTCCCACAGCTCGGGCAGGTCGACCGCCTCGAAATAGATCACCACATGCCAGCCCAGCGGCGCGATGCGCGAGGCGATCTCCATCAGCTCGTCTTTCGGCGTGAAGTCGACCAGGCGCTTGACGAAGTTGAAGCGCACGCCCCGCACGCCGGCGGCGTGCAGGTCTTGCAGCTCCTGGTCGGTGATGCTGCGCTTCACGGTGGCGATGCCGCGCGCTTGGCCGTTGGAGTGCACCAGCGCATCGACCATCGCGCGGTTGTCGGCGCCATGGCAGGTGGCCTGCACGACCACGTTGCGCGCAAAGCCGAGGTGGTCGCGCAGCGCATAGAGCTGCTGCTTCGACGCGTCGCAGGGCGTGTACTTGCGTTCGGGCGCGTAGGGAAACTCGTCGCCCGGGCCGAACACGTGGCAGTGGGCGTCGACACTGCCGGGCGGCAGCTTGAACGTGGGCTTGGAGGGGCCGGCGTACCAATCGAGCCAGCCGGGGGTCTTTTGAAATTCCATGGGTGCTTTCAGTCGAGTGGCTTGAACTGCGCGAGGATGCGGTCGGCCTCGGTGCGCCAGTCGGCGCTGCGGGCGAACTCGGACGTGCCCTTCGGCCCGAAGAGGCCGGCGTCGGCGAGGTCGGCCACCCAGGCCTGGCGTTCGGCGGTACCGCTGGCCGACCAGGGTTCGAGGCCGGCCTCGCGCACGGTCTGCGCCACCTCGCGCACCTCTTCGCTGCGGCGGCGGCCGTGTTCGATCACGCGCTGGAAGAAGTAGGCGCCTTGCTTCTCCCAGTCGATGCCGGGGAAGGTTTCTTTCAGCGAGGCCAGCACGGCGTCTTCGACGCCATAGGCGCGTGCCGTGGTGAAGCTTTCGATCACCATCGCCTCCAGGCCCTTGATCATCACGCTGCGGCACATCTTGGTGGCCGAGGCCACGCCCAGCTTGTCGCTCGCCACTTTGGCGGCGAAGCCGAGCGCGTTGACGAGTGGCAACAAGGTGGCCGCCTCGGGCCCGCCCAGCAGCAGTGGCACCTTGATGCGGTAAGGCGGGATGGACGTCATCACCGCACCTTCGACATAACGCCCGCCGGCCGCGTTGATCAACCCGGCCGCGCGGATCTTGGCGCCTGGCGATGCGGAGTTGAAGTCGAGGAAGAAGCTGCCGCAGCGAACCGCCGGCGCACAGGCCTGCGCCACCGGCACGGCCTGGCTTGCAGTGACGGCCGAGACAATGAAGTCGGCCTCGGCCGCGAGCTGCGCGTGCGAGCTGCGCAGCGTGACGCCGATGTGTGCGGCGTGCTCGCGCAGCGGCCCGCCGGCTTCGCTGCCGAGCTTGAGATCGTAGGCGCTGACCGCGACGCCTTGCTGGCGCAGGTCTTCAGCCAGAGTCCGGCCGACCTCGCCGTATCCGACAAGACCGATGTGCCACTTGATGGGGTTGCTGTTCATAACGAGCCTCCGGCACGCGCGAGCGCAGCGTCGCGCTCCATCGAGCAACGACTCACGCACGGGTTTCCCGGGCGTTGAGTTGGCGCCCCTTGGGGGCAGGAGCGAAGCGACTGGGGGGCCATATCCCTAGTCGATGTACTTGAGGCCTGCCTTTTCGAGCGGCTCACGCATCTTGTACATGTCCAGCCCCAGCACGCCCGAGGCCAGCTTGGCGCGCTTCTCGCCCTCGAACGATTCGCGCGCGATGGCCGCTTCCAGCGTCTTGGCGGCGATCGCACGGGGCACGCACGCCACCCCGTCGTCGTCGGCCACGATCACGTCGCCCGGAGTGACGAGCATGCCGGCGCACACCACCGGGACGTTCACCGAGCCGAGCGTGGCCTTGATGGTGCCCTTGCTGCTGATGGCCCGGCTCCAGACCGGGAAGCCCATCTCCTGCAGCGTCTTCACGTCGCGGCAGCCGGCATCGATGATCAGCGCGCGAGCACCGCGGGCCATGAACGAGGTGGCGAGCAGGTCGCCGAAGTAGCCGTCGGTGCATTCGGCGGTGACGGTCGCCACCACGATGTCGCCGGGGCGAATCTGCTCGGCGGCCACGTGCATCATCCAGTTGTCGCCGGGTTGCAGCAGCACGGTGACCGCCGTGCCCGACACCTGCGCACCCGGATAGATGGGCCGCATGTAAGGCTTGAGCAGGCCGACCCGGCCCATGGCTTCGTGCACCGTCGCACTGCCGAGTGCAGCCAGCTTGTCTGCCACCGCCGAATCGGTGCGTTGGATGTTGCGATAGACCACGCCGAGTTCGTACATGTCAGGACTCCTGATGGGCCGCCCCGAAGGAGGCCAGCGCCCCCCTGGGGGGCAGTGAACGATAGTGAACGTGGGGGCTCATTACTTCCCCTTTTGCTTGAGTGCGGCATCGAGCCGCGGGTACACGCGCCGCGCGTTCGCTTCGTAGACCTTGTGCTTGTCTTCGGCACTCAGGATCGTCGAGGCCTCGATGTAGCGCTTGGTGTCGTCGTAGTAGTTGCCGGTTTCCGGGTCGATGCCGCGCACCGCGCCGATCATCTCGCTGGCGAACAGGATGTTGTCGACCGGGATCACCTTGGTCAGCAGGTCGATGCCGGGCTGGTGGTACACGCAGGTGTCGAAGAAGATGTTGTTCAGCAGATGGTCCTTCAGCAGCGGCTTCTTCAGCTCCTGCGCCAAGCCACGGAAGCGGCCCCAGTGGTAGGGCACCGCACCGCCGCCATGCGGAATCAGGAACTTGAGCGTCGGGAAATCCTTGAACAAGTCGCTGGTCAAGCACTGCATGAAGGCTGTTGTGTCGGCATTCAGGTAGTGCGCGCCGGTGGTGTGGAAGCAGGCGTTGCAGCTCGTGCTCACGTGGATCATCGCGGGGATCTCGTGCTCGACCATCTTCTCGTAGATGGGGTACCACGAGCGATCGCTCAGCGGCGGCGAGGTCCAGTGCCCGCCCGACGGATCGGGGTTCAGGTTGATGCCGACGTTGCCGTATTCCTTGACGCACTTCTCCAACTCGGGGATGCAGGTCTTCGGGTCGACGCCGGGTGATTGCGGCAGCATGGCCGCGGGGATGAAGTTGTCGGGGAAGAGCTGGCTCACGCGGTAGCAGAGCTCGTTGCAGATGGCCGCCCAGGTCGACGAGACGTTGAAGTCGCCGATGTGATGCGCCATGAAGCTTGCGCGCGGCGAGAAGATGGTGAGGTCGCTGCCGCGCTCCTGCATCTTCTTCAGCTGGTTGGAGATGATGGATTCGCGCAACTCGTCGTCGCTGATCTTCAGCTCGCTCACTTTGGGCATCGAGGCCGGGTCCTTGATGCCGGCGATCTGGCGGTTGCGCCAGTCTTCCAGCGCCTTCGGTGCGGTGGTGTAGTGGCCGTGGATGTCGATGATCAGGCTCATGTCTTTTCTTCTCGCTTTGTTGGGTTGGAGCGTGTGAACGGTTTTCTCAACGCAAAGACGCCAAGGCGCAGAGAACGCAAAGGAAAGCGGCCTTCTTTCTTGGCGACCTTTGCGTTCTTTGCGCCTTGGCGGTGAAACGTGGTGGCATCAGCACGGCCTCGTTCACCGGTACAGCGCCGAAGGCACCATCACCTCGCCACGCATGATGAGCCGTGCCGTGCGCAGCAAGGCCGCACGTGTCACGTTCTGCGGGTTCGCCGGGTCGATCTCCAGCTCGACGCTGAACTCGCCGGTCGGGTGTTCCACCGAGATCGTCTTGGCGTTGCCCTTGGGCACGACCGCAATGCCTTGCGTCACCGACCCGTCGAGCACGCAGGCCGTGCCCACCGTCACCGCGGCGAGCACGCCGATCGCGTCGTGGCACACGTGCGGGATGAAGCTGCGGGTGCTCAGGCTGCCGCCCTGCCTGGGCGCGGCGATCAGCGTCATCTTCGGGTAGTTCTTGCTCGTCACGTCGCCCAGCTTCATGGCATGGCCGCAGGCGATGCGGAGCCGCTCGATACGGGCCTTCAACTCGGTGTCGGCGTTCATCTCATCGACGGTTTCATAACCCGTGCGGCCCACATCGCTGGCCTTGAAGATCACGAGCGGCATGCCATTGTCGATGCAGGTGACCTCGATGCCGTCGATCACATCTTTCACGTTGCCGGTCGGCAGCAGGCCCGGCGCGACCGAGCCGGCGGTGTCGAGGAAGTTGATCTTGATCGGCGCCGCGTGGCCGGGCACACCATCGATGTGCGCGTCGCCTTCGTAGCTGACGCGCCGGCCGGTGGGCGTCATCGGCGTCTGCACGGTGATGTCGCACTGCATGTCGGTGTTGCGCGTCAGCACGCGCAGCGTCGTCGTGTCGCCCTGCGGGTGGATCAGGCCGGTCTCGATGGCGAAGGGCACCACGGCGGCCAGCATGTTGCCGCAGTTGGGGGTGGTGTCGACCGTGTCCTTGTCGGGTTGCAACTGCGCGAACAGGAAGTCGAGGTCCACGCCTTCGGTGGTGCTGCGCCGCACGATGCCGACCTTGCTGGTCAGCGGGTGGGCGCCGCCCAGGCCGTCGATCTGGCGCTTGTCGGGCGAGCCCATCACGGCCAGCAGCACGCGGTCGCGGTGGGTGACGTCGGCGGGCAGGTCGGCCTCGTTGAAGAAGGGGCCGCGCGAGGTGCCGCCACGCATGAACAGGCAAGGAATGGGGTGTTGCATGGCCGGGGTGCAGAACCGTGGGAAAACGAGTCTTGCTCAACAATACCCATGCGTCAACGAGATAGCCCATATAGCAGCTATGCCTGCGTGGCATAGTGCTGGGAGCCGAGAGGAAGCCGCACTGACATGGATCTGAAGCAACTCGAGTATTTCGTGCACGTGGCTGAGCTGGGCAGCTTCACGCGGGCGGCCAGCTTTCTGTCGATCGCGCAGCCGGCGCTGAGCCGGCAGGTGCGCTCGCTCGAGGTCGAGCTGCGCCAGTCGCTCTTCGAGCGCAACGGCCGCGGCGTCACCCTCACCGAAGCCGGCACGAGATTGCTGGCCCATGGCCGCGGCATCCTCCAGCAGGTGGAGCGCGCGCGGCTCGACATGGAAGACCACCGCGGCGCTGCCACCGGCCGCTTGGTGATCGCGCTGCCGCCGAGCGTGAGCCGCACGCTGACCACCCCGCTGGTCACCGCCTTCCGACAGCGCTTTCCGAAGGCCACGCTCAGCGTGGTCGAAGGCCTGTCGACCTATGTGCTGGAGTGGCTGACGATTGGCCGCGTCGATTGCGCCGTGGTCTACAACGTTGCACCCTCGGCCGCCATCGACCTGGTGCCCGTGCTCGACGAGCAGCTCTATCTCGTCTCGGCTCGCGGCAAGGGCCCGGGCCGCAAGCTTCTCGGCCCGCCGATCACGCTGGCCGAGGTGGCCGAGCACGAGTTGGTGATCCCGAGCCTGCCGCACTCGATCCGCATGCTGCTCGAGACGGCGCTGGCCAACGAAGGCCGCAAGGCGCGCGTGTCGCTCGAAGTGGAGAGCGTGCCGGCCATTCTCGACCTGGTGCAGCAGGGCCATGCGCATGCGGTGCTGGCGCTCAACGCCATCCAATCCAGCGGCAATGAAAGCCAGTTCCAGGTGCGGCCGATCCGCAAGCCGCGGATGACCACCACGCTGTGGATCGCCACCTCGGCGCAACGCCATCGCGGGCCGCTGATCGACCAGTCGACCGAGTTGGTGAAGGAGCTCTTGCTCAAGCTCTGGGCCTGATCGCGTGTCGACAGCTGCCGTAGCCCTGGAAACAGCGGCCGGTTGCGTCCAGGCGCGAGGCTGTGCCATCATCAACCCCGTGACGCACCGCCCCTCTTCGACCCGCCAGCTCACGCAAGCCTTGCGCGGGTGGGCTTTGCGGTTCGCGTCTCTCTTCTTCCCGGTCCCGCCTTCTCGCGCCCTTCGGCCGATTCGAATTCGCCGGGATCGTTGAGCTGCGGCTTCGGCCGGTGCTTGGCGATCCCTTTGCGTTTCGCCGCGCAGCCTGCGCGCAATTCATCGGCCCGAATGGAGAGTCCCCATGTCATCGCTTGCCTCTGACGCCAGAGCGTCTGTTGTCGTCCCCGCACAGGCGCCTGCCGCCTTTCCCCGCCTTCACGAAATCGAGCGCACTGCGGCGCGCCTCGCCGGGCAGATCCTGCAGACGCCGGTGTGGCGCTGGCAGACCGGCGTTGTCGAACGATCGCTGAACCCGCAGACCGAGGTCTGGCTGAAGCTGGAGCTGTTCCAGCGCACCGGCACGTTCAAGCTGCGTGGTGCGCTCAACTGCATCCAGGCGCTCGACGAACAGGCGCGCAGCCGAGGCGTGGTGGGTGCCAGCGCCGGCAACCACGCGGTGGCCCTGGCCTATGCGGCGCGTGCGGCCGGCACCACCGCCAAGCTGGCAATGCCGCGCCACGCCAACCCGGCACGCGTGAGCGCTTGTCGCGAGCAGGGTGCCGAGTTGCTGTTCACCGACACCATCCACGACGCCTTCGCGTTGGCGCAGAAGCTCGCGGCTGACGAAGGCCGCACCATGGTCCACCCCTTCGACGGGCCGCGCACTGCCGAGGGCACGGCGACCATCGGCCTCGAGCTGATGCGCCAAGTGCGCGGGCTCGACGCGGTGGTGGTGCCGGTCGGCGGTGGCGGCTTGTGCGGCGGCATTGCCGCGGCGGTGAAACAGATCAACCCGCGCTGCCAGGTGTTCGGTGTCGAGCCCTTCGGGGCCGATGCGATGTACCGCAGCTTCCAGGCCGGCGAGCCGGTGAAGCTCGAACGCGTGGACACCGTGGCCGACAGCTTGGGCGCCCCGTATGCGCTGGCCTACAGCTACGGCGTGTGCCGGCGCTTCGTCGACGAGATCGTGCGTGTCAGCGACGACGAGCTGGCCACCTCGATGCACCACCTGTTCCGCGACATGAAGCTGGTGGCCGAACCGGCGGCCGCAGCGGCCACAGCGGCCTTGCTCGGCCCGCTGCGCGAGCGGCTCGACGGCAAGCGTGTGGGCCTGATCGTCTGCGGCACCAACATCGACGCGGCCCGCTTCGGCGAGCTGCTCGCGCGCCCCGCCTAAGGGGCCGGGTCTTCGGCGTTCTTCAGCGTCTTGGCCATGCGCACCGCGTCTTCCACGCCTTGGTAGTAGCCGACGCGGCGATCGACTTCTTCGAACGCGTGGCGTCGGTAGAAGGCGCGGGCGCCGGCGTTGTCCGAGCGAGCCTCGAGGCGCAGCGTGCCGATGCCGGCCACCCGGGCGGTGGCTTCCAGCCAGGCGAGCAGGGCCGTGCCCACGCCCTGGCGCCGGCAGCGCGGTTGCGTGGCGAGCAGCAGCACGTGCGCGTCGTCATCTCCGTAGCTCATGATGGCGAAGCCGAGCAGGTCGTTGCCGCGGCGCGCCACCACCACATTGGTGTTGGCATCGGCCATGCTGTTCATCACGCGGTGCGGCGTCCATCGCCAATCCAGGCCTTGCTCGATCGTTCGTCGCGACAGCGCCGCAATCGCCAGGGCATCGGAGGGCAGGGCGAGGCTGATGTCGCTTTCGGTGATCATGGAGACGCATTCTGAGCCCTACCGGACCGCGGCGACAATGCCTGAACAACCAGAAAACGACCCGCTCGCTCCCACCGTGCGCTCCAAGCTCCTGCTGACACTGCTGCTGCCCTTGTTCGCTCACGCGGCCGACGACGCCCCGGGTGAGGTGCGCCAGCTTGTCGAGCAAAGCCAGGCGCAGGTGAAGGTCGACCCCGAGCGCAGCCGCAAGTTGGCCGAGCAGGCCTTGCAGCAGCTCGCCACCCATCCCGATGCCGACCTCCAGCTGCGCGCGCACCTGCTGATGTGCGATTACCAGTCCGAGCGCGACCGCGCTGCGGCCGAGCAGCACCTGGCGCAGGGCCGTGCCCTGGTCGACAAGCTGCAGCGCAAGGGTCTCGCGGCCGGCCTGAAGGGCTGCGAAGGCGGGCTCTTCGAAGGTGCCGGCGACAACACCCGCGCACTGTCTTTGTACGAACAGGAAGTGCAGATCTCCGAGCAGGCGCACGATGACGAGATGCTGGCCGACGGCCTGTTCAACCGCGGCCACCTGCGCGGCCTGCGCGGCGAGTTCGCCAACGGTTTGATCGATCTCAAGCGCGCGCATGCGTTGTTCGAGCGGTTGCAGTTACCGCTGCACGCGGTGACGGTCGAGAACACCATTGCCATCCTCTACAACCGCATGGGCGACTATGCGCAGGCGCGCCACTACTACGAAGCGGCGCTCAAGGCGCAAACCGACGCCGGCCTGCTTCGCGAGCAGGCGGTGACGCAATACAACTTGGGCCGCGCGCTCGAGAACCTGCGCGACTGGGACGCCGCTCAGGCCGCCTTCGACAGCGTGCTCAAGCTCAGCCGCGACCTCGGCTATACCCGCGGCATCGCCTACGCCTTGCGGGGCCTGGCCAGCGTGCAGAACGCACGCGGCATGCCACAGGTGGCGCTCACGCTGCTCGACCAGGCTGCGGCCCAACAGAAAGGCGTGCTCGACGCACGCCTGAGTGCGCATATCCTGCGGCAACGCGGCGTCGCGCTGCGCCTGTTGCACCGCCTGCCCGAAAGCGCGGTGGCACTGAACGAGGCGCTCGGAGTCTTCATCCAGGCTGAGGCCCTCGCCGAGCAGGCCGCGACACACGGTGAGTTGGCCGAGACGCTGGCTGAGCAGGGCGATTGGCGCGGTGCCTTCGAGCAGCAGACGCGCTTCAAGGCCGCCACCGACCAACTGCTCTCGCGGCAGCTGGACGAGCGCTTTACCACGCTGAAGGTCGAATACGACAACGCCGCGCGCGATCGCGAGATGCTGCTGCTGCAGCAGACGCAAAAGCTCACCGAGCATGCGCTGGCGCAAGAGCGCCTGGCAGGCCGCTGGCTGTCGGTGGCCATCGCGCTGGCCACGGTGCTGCTCGTCGTGCTGGGCGCGCTGGTCTGGCGGCACAGCCGCACCAGCCTGGCCATGCGCGGCCTGGCAATGACCGACGACCTCACCGGCCTGCCCAACCGCCGTGCGGCGCTGAGCGTGATCGAGGCCCAGCTCGCGCGCACGCCGCCGCACTGCGCCCTGCTGCTGGCCGACATCGACCTCTTCAAGGCCATCAACGACAACCACGGCCACTTGGCCGGCGACCACATCCTGCGGGCAGTGGGCGAGGCCGTGCGCGCCATCGGCATCGCCACCGCGCAGCCCGGGGCCTGCCTGGCACGCTTCGGTGGCGAGGAGTTCGTGGCGGTGCTGCCCGGCGTGGCGCTCGACACCGCGGTGGCTGCGGCCGAACGCTTCCGCCTGCACGTGGCGGGGCTGGACGTGTCGCGCTGGGCCCCCGAGCGCGGCGTGACCATCAGCATCGGCGTCACGCTGATGGTGGCCGGCGACACGGTCAGCAGCCTGCTGCGCCGCGCCGACGAAGCGCTCTACGCCGCCAAGGCATCAGGGCGCAACGCGGTGGTGGCGCGGCCCGCGCCGCAGCGCGATGTGGCTGCAGCGACCGGCGAGGCCTTGCCGCTGGCTGCCGTGCAGGGCGGCCTCACGCGCTCACTCGACCGTGGCGCCTGAGTCTTTCACCACCTTGGCCCACTTGGTGATCTCGCTCTTCTGATACTTGGCCAGCTCGGCCGGCGTGCCGCCCACCGGGTCGAGGCCCAATTCGAGCAGGCGCTTCGTGATCTCGGGCGCCTTGATGATGCGGCTCACCTCGCCTTGCAGCTTGTCGATGACGGGCTTGGGCGTGTTGGCCGGCGCGAACATCGCGAACCACGACACCGCCTCGAACCCGGGCAGGCCCGATTCGGCCAGCGTCGGGATGTCGGGCGCGGCCGCGGAGCGGGTGGCGCTGGTCACGCCCAGTGCGCGCAGCTTGCCTTCGCGCACCAGTGGCAGGCTGGAAGGCATGTTGTCGAACATCATCGTCACGCGCCCGCCCAGCAGGTCGGGGATGGCACCGGCGCGGCCCTTGTACGGGATGTGCGTCATGTCGATGCCGGTCATGGTCTTGAACAACTCGCCCGACACATGGATCGAGGTGCCGGCGCCGGATGAGGCAAAGGTCATCTTGCCTTCTTTCTTGCCCAGCGCGATGAACTCCTTCAGGTTCTTGGCCGGCACGTCGTTGTGGACCACCAGCATGTTGGGCGTGGTGGCCAGCAGCGTCACGGGCGCGAAGTCCTTCACCATGTCGTAGGGCATCTTGGTGTACAGCGCCCCGTTGATCGAGTGCGTGCCCACCGTGCCCAGCACCACGGTGTAGCCGTCGGGCGCGGCCTTGGCCACCGAGTCGGCACCGGTGTTGCCGCCGGCGCCCGGCTTGTTGTCGATGACCACTGACTGGCCCCACGCTTGCTGCAGCCGCTCGCCGATCAGCCGCGCGAGGATGTCGGGGGCGCCGCCGCTGGTGAAGGTCACGACGATGTGGATCGGCTGGCTGGGATAGTTGCCCTGGGCCCGCGCCATGGAGGCGCTTGCCAGTGCCAGCGCCGCCACGGCGAGGTGCTTGCTGAGGGTCTTCATGCGGTGTCTCCTTGGCTGTGCAATGAGAGGGTGACACGCCTTGCCGGCCAGTCGCCATAGGGGTTCAACCAGTGGGTCGCGTCGTCGAGCCATCGTGCCGAGCTGTCGCTTCAGGCACGCCCAGGCCGTCGGCCCGGCCAGCCGGGTGCGACAAATGCCCAGTGCCAAAAGCGGCCGTGAATCACCTCACGCTCGCCTCGTTTCTATTTGTACGCGGGCGCTGTCACCCTGCGCCAAGGGCCGGCTTTGGCCTGACCATATCGGTACTGGGGCTTTGTTGGAAATGGACCATGCACCCTGAACCGCAAGCCCTTGGCCCGATGCTGCCCGCCAGCGCTGCCGACGCCTTGTACGAGGAAGCGGCACGCGGGCTGCAGGCCATCGGCTACCTGAGCTGGGATGGCCGCAGCGCCGTGCTCGACGCATCGCGCGAAGCGCTGGCCATCCTGGGCCGCCCGTCGCACGAAACGCTGACGCTGCCGGTGCTGCATGGCCTGGTTCGCCGCAGCAACCATGCCGAGCTGCTGACCCGCTGGAATGAAGCCGTGGCCGTGCGCAAGCGCCGCATCGATGTGGAAGTGCCCTGCGTGCTGGCAGGCGGCATGCTGCGCCAGATTCGCGCGGTGGCCATCAACACCTACGACGCGGCCGGCGCGCTGAGCCAGTCGGTCGTCGCGCTGCAAGACGTCACGCTGCACCATGAGTTGTCGAGCGCGCTGGCCGAATCCGAAGGCCGCTTCGTCGAAGCGCAGCAGATGGCCGACTTCGGCTCCTGGGAGTGGGACTTCCGGCGCAACCGCGCCGTCTACTCCGCCGAAGCGCTGCGCATCGTGAGCCCGACCACGGGCTCTTTCACCGAGTGGGACGAATTGCCCTCGCTGGTGCCCGAAGAGCAGCGCGACGGCGTGAGAGAAATCTTCACGCACGCGATACGCCACCGCCAACCCACGCTGCGCTACGACTACCACGTGACCGGTGCCAACGGCGTTCGGCGCGAGCTGTACGGCCGGGCCAAGATCATCTATGACCCCCGCGGCCAGCCCAGCCGCCTGGTCGGCACGATCCAGGACGTGACCGAGCTGCGCAACTTCCGCCGCCAGGTGCATTCACTCGCTTTCTTCGACCCGGTGACCGCGCTGCCCAACCGCAGCGGCCTGATCGACCGCATGCAGCAGGCCCTGGCCCCGGTCAACGGCTCGGCGGGCGAGTTCGGCATGCTGATGCTGGGGCTCGACCAGTTCAAGAAAGTCATCGAATCGCTGGGCCATGCTGCGGGTGACGAGCTGCTGAAGCGGGTGGGCGCGCGCCTGTCGCAATCGCTGCGCGAGAGCGACATCGTGGCGCGGCTCGAAGGCGATGCCTTTGCCGTGCTCGTGCCCGAGGTGCGCCAGGCCGATGCGCTGGCGCGTGTGGCCAGCAAGCTGCTGCAGGCCTTGTCCACGCCCATCAGCATTGAGGGCACCGACGTGTTCGTCACTGCCAGCATGGGTGCCGCGCTCTTCCCGAGCGACGGGCCCGACGCCGAGAGCCTGCTGCAACATGCCGACGCGGCGCTCTCGCAGGCCAAGGCGAGCGGGCGCAACAGCGTGCACTTCTATTCGCCGCAGCTCACCGCGCAGGCTTCGCATCGGCTCACGCTCGAGAGCGAGCTGCGCCGTGGCGTCGAGCGGCGCGAGCTGCTGCTGCACTACCAGCCGAAATTCGAACTCGGCACGCAGCGCCTGGTGGGTGCCGAAGCGCTGATGCGCTGGTGCCAGCCGCAGCGCGGCATGGTGTCGCCGATGAGCTTCATCCCGCTGGCAGAAGAGACGGGTCTGATCGTGCGCATGGGCACCTGGGCGCTGCACGAGTCCTGCCAGGCCGTGGCGGCGTGGAACCGCCAGCGCGTCGAACCGTTGAAGATCGCGGTCAACCTGTCGGCTCGCCAGTTCGGCGAGGGCAATGACCTGGTGGACGTGGTGCAGGGTGCACTTACCGCCACCGGCTGCCGCCCGCAGTGGCTCGAGCTCGAGATCACCGAGAGCCTGCTGCTCGACGGCAGCGACGGCGTGCGCCAGAGCCTGGAGACCTTGTCGGCGATGGGCATCACGATCGCGATCGACGACTTCGGCACCGGCTACTCGGCGCTCGGCTACCTCACGCGCCTGCCAGTGCAGACGCTGAAGATCGACCGCTCCTTCGTGAGCGAGCTGCCCGGCAACGCGCGCAGCGCCGAGCTGGTCAAGGCCATCGTGTCAGTGGGGCGCAGTCTCAACATGGTGCTGGTCGCCGAAGGCGTCGAGACGCCCGAACAGGCCGAGTACCTGCACCGCGTGGGCTGCCACCTGGCGCAGGGCTACCTGTTCAGCCGGCCGGTGGAGATGGCGGCCTTCGACAAGCTTCTAGTGACCCCGTAGCACACAGAATCGCATCGCACCAGCGAAGCGAAGTGCCACCTCAAGCCACGCCAGCGGAACCGGCTTTGCCGGGCCGCCAGGCGGCGCCCCCTGGGGGGTCCTATTTCTCGGCAACCGCCTTGAGGTTGCCGAGGCCGGCCTCGAAGTCCTTGCCGATCATCTTGTCCATGCTGACGAAGATGCCCATCAGCTTGCTGACGTAAGGCGCCGGGCCGTACATCACCCAGGTGACCTGGGTCGAGTCGCCTTGTGGCTGCAGCGTGAAGTCGGCGGTGTTGTGGCCCTGGAAGGGCTTGATGAAATCGAGCTTGATGCTGATCTTGGACGACGGTGTCGACTCCAGGATCTCCATGCGTCCTTCGCCCACCTTGCTGTTGCCCAGCCAGGCATAGGTGGCGCCCTTGCCCTGCGCCGCACCACCGTGTGTGCGCTGCATCGCAGGGTCCAGCTTCTCCCAGGGTGACCAGGTGGGCCAGCTGTGGAAGTCGTTGATCAGCGGAAAAATCTTGTCGGGCGGCGCCTTGATGGTGGCGGTGCGTTGCACGGTGAAGCTGTCGGGCCGCGTGGTGGCGTAGGCCAGCACGGCAGCGATCGCGACAACGATGACGATGGCAATGACCTTGAACATGGCGCCCTCCGGTGACAGGTAGGTTGCAGCCGGCCTGTTGACGATGTCAGGCCGTGGCCGAGCCCTGCATTGAATCACCTTCCATCGGCTTTGCGTACAGGCCGATGCGCATCAGCGCGCCGCCGATCAGCGCGGCGATCACCGCAAAACCTGCGCCGACGATGAAGGCGAGGCCATAGCCGCTGTTGAGCGCCACGCGCGCGTCGACGCCGGCTGCGGCCAGCATGTCGGTGCGACCGGCGGCCAGGCTGGCGAGCACCGCCAAGCCCAGCGCACCGCCCATCACGAACGAGGTGTTGACGATGCCCGAGGCCAGGCCCGATTCGCTCGGTGCCACATCGCTCATCGCCGCCAGCAGCACCGGGTTGAAGGCCATGCCCGCGCCCAAACCCAGCAACAGCATGCCGGGCAGCACGTCGAGCACGAAGCTGCCGTTCACCGGTGCCCGCGCGAACAAGGCCAGGCCGACAGCAGCCAACAGCAGGCCGATCGTCAATGGCTTGCGGATGCCGAAACGCGTGACCACCTTGGCCGACAAGCCGACCGAGAACGCCGCCATGATCAGGTTGGCCGGCAGAAAACCCAGCCCCACCTGCATCGGCGTGTAGCCCAGCACCAGCTGCATGTAGAGCGCCGAGACGAAGAACCACGCGAACATCGCCGCCGACCAGAGCACGCCCACCACATTGGCGATGGCCACGTTGCGCAGGCGAAACAGCCCAAGCGGCATCAGCGGGTGCTGCACGCGCGCTTCGAGGGTGATGAAGACCACCAGCAGCACCACGGCCGCGGCCAGCAGGCCCAACGTCTGTGCCGACAGCCAGCCCGCTTCGTTGCCGTTGACGACCGCATAGACGGCCAGCATCAGCGAGGCGGTGACGGTGATGGCACCCGCCACGTCGAGCCGCTCGCCTTCGGCGTGGCCGCGTGTGTTCGGCAGCAGCGTCAGGCACAGCGCATACACCGCGGCACCGATCGGCAGGTTGACGAGAAAGATCCAGTGCCAGCTGAGCGAGCTCGTCAGCACACCGCCGAGCAGCACGCCGATGCTGCCACCGCCCGAGCACACGAAGCTGTAGATGCCCATGGCCTTGGCGCGATCGGCCGGCGTGGTGAAGAGGTTCATGATCAGCGAGAGCGACACCGCCGAGACCACCGCGCCGCCCAGCCCCTGCACTGCCCGCGCGATGACCAGCAGCACCTGCGAGTTCGACAGGCCGCAGGCCAGCGAGGCCACGGTGAAGAGCGTGATGCCGAGCAGGAACAGCCGCCGATGGCCATACAGATCACCGAGCCGCCCGCCCAGCAGCAGGAAGCCGCCGAAGGTCAGCATGTAAGCGTTGACCACCCACACCAGCGAGGTTTCGCTGAAGCCCAGGTCGGCGCGGATGGACGGCAGGGCCACGTTCACGATGGTCGTGTCGAGCACGATCATCAGCACGCCGAGGCACAGCACCATCAGCGCCAGCCAGCGCTTGCGGTCGTCGAGCGCGTGGGTCATGGCGCCGGTGAATTACTCGGCCAGCACGGCTTCGACCTGAATGCGCAGCACCACGTCCATCTTGAAGCCGTAGGGCTTGCCGGCGTCGATGCCGAAGTCTTCGCGGTTGATGGTGGCCTGCGCATCGGCACCACACCAGTCGCGCTTGAACATCGGGTGCGGCATGCACTTGAAGGAGTTGATGGTCAGCGTGACGGGCTTGGTCACGCCGTGCAAAGTGAGTTCGCCCACCACGCGCGAAGGCGCGCCGCCAGTGAAGCCTTCGAGGCGGCCTTTGTAGCGGACCTGCGGGTACTTCGCGGTGTCGAACAGGTCGGGCTCGCGGGCCTTGCTGTTCATGATGTCGAGGCCGAAGTCGATGCTGGTGGCATCGATCGTGATGTCCACCGTGCCCTGGCCGGCCGCCTTGTCGAGCGTGACCTGGCCCGCGCTCTTGTTGAACTTGCCGCGCCACTTCGACATGCCCATGTGGTCGGCTTCGAAGCTCGGGAAGGTGTGGGTCGGGTCGACGGTGTAGACCGCCGGGGCAGCGCCGGCGGCGGTGACGGCCAGGCTGAGGAGGGAAAGAAGCAGGTGTTTTTTCATGTGGATTTGGCTGTGGGAGCGATCGGTCAATCAGGCGACCGCTAATTTAAAGCCCATGGCCAAACCCCGCAAACTGGCAGCAGCGTTCAGGGGTCGGGAGCATGGAGGCACGTCCCCTCCCGTGGCGTTAACAGGCCCTAGGGCCGCGGCATCGTCAGAAGATGTAGCTCATCTTCACGCCGAATTCGCTGCGGTCGTTGCTGCGGATCACGCCGGTGAAGCCGGGGCCGTCGCCATCGAGGCGGCCCACCTCGTACACCTTGTTGAAGATGTTCTGGCCGTACAGCGCCGCCGTCCACTTCGCGGCAGGGGGCGTGTAGGCCACGTTGAAGCCCACGAGCGAGCGGCCCTTGATCAGGTTGTGGTCGTTGTTGGCTGACTGCCCGAACATCCTGCCGCGGTACGAATAGTCGATGCGGGTGTCGATCGCACCGCCGTTGGCGAGGCCGGTGCGGTAGCGGGGCGAGACTGAGGCCGTCCAGGTCGGCGTGAGCGCGGGCGTGTAGCCGACCTTGATGCTGCCGGTGGATGAGTCAGGCACCGAGGTGACGCGCGAGTGGATGTAGCCGATGGCCGACTGCACGCTGAATTCGCTCGTGAACTTCAAGGTGCCATCGAACTCGACGCCCTTGGACACGGCCACGCCGGCGCTTTCGGTCAAGGTGATGAAGCCGACGTTGGGGTCGGGCGTGCTCACCTGCAGCGGCAGGTCTTTGTAGCGGGTGTAGAAGACCGACAGGTTGGCCAGCAGCAGCTTGTCGAGGAACACGCCCTTGATGCCGGCCTCGACGTTGGTGGCCTTGGTCTGGTCGAAGGCAACGAAGGTGGCGGCGCCGCTGAACGGGCGTGGCGGGTAGCCGCCGTTCTGGTAGCCGGTTCCGACGGTGGCGTAGGTGCTCAGATCCTTGCGGAGATCATAGGTAAGCGATACGTCACCGGTCACGGCGCTCCATGAGTTTGATCGGTATGCACGTTCCCGTGGTGACCAGATGTCGAACAGCGCACTCGCGTCTTTCTGGTCGTGCGAGTAGCGCAGGCCACCGGCAAGCTTCAGGTCGTCTTGCAGCTTGTAGCCCAGGTGGCCGTAGATGGCTGCGCTCTTTGTGGTCTGGTCGAGGTCGAAGAAGCCGCCGGGGCCACCGAACACCCACGGGCCAGAGTTGGTGTCGCCCTTCTCGTAGCCGTAGTAGAGGCCGGTCACGAAGTCGAACTTGCCGTACTCGCCGTTGAGCTGCGGTTCGATGGAGTACTGGCGCGCCCAGCCCGTCTCGGGGAAGGACTCGACGTCGGCGAACACATGGTCGTCGTCGAGCCCGCCGGTGTAGCTGCTGTAGCGGTAGCCGGTCAGCACCTTGGCGGTGAGGTTGCTGTCGATGTTCCAGGTGGCGGTGAGCGAACTGCCGGCGCCCTTGTGGGTCTGGCGGAAGAGGTTCTTCTGGCCGGAGTTCGAATCGTCGGGGTTGGCGGGCAAGTCGGAGGCATTCACGCCGAAGCCGCTGGCAGCGGCGGGGTCGAAGATGTCGATCGTGGTGGGTGACTTGCCGTTGATGCCGCGCACCCCGTCGATCGAGGCGAGCAGTGAAAAGTCGTTGGTGACCTTGAGCTTCGCGGCGACGCGGCCCGAATACTCGAAGATCTCGCCCACCTGGTCTTGGGCGTCGACCAGCAGCGCCTTGCCGACACCGTCTCGGCGCGTGGCGTTGCCGGTGGCGACGAAGCTGAGCGCGTCGCTCACCTTGAAGTTGGTGTAGCCGCCCGCCTCGACGCGGCCACGCGTGCCGAGCTTCAGGTCGATCTCGGTGACCTGCTCGTCGCCGGGCTGGGCGGTGATGATGTTGATCGCCCCGCCGAGCGTGTTCTTGCCGTACAGCGTGCCTTGCGGCCCACGCAGCACTTCGACGCGCTCGATGTTGGCGAGGCTCATGTTGGCGCCCATCTGGCGGCCGAGGTAGACGCCGTCGAGGTAGACGCCGACGCCCGGGTCGGTGGTGATGATGTGGTCTTGCAGGCCGATGCCGCGAATGAAGATCGCGGCATGCGCCGGGTTGCCCACGCCGAAGCGGTTGATGTCGAGGTTGGGCACGTACTTGCCGATGTCGGACAAGGACTGCACGTTGCGGTCAGCAATGTCTGCGGCAGTGAAGGCCGAGACCGCCGCGGGCGTTTGCGTGAGCGTCTCGGCGCGTTTGCGCGAGGTGATGACCACGGGTTCGAACTCGACTGGTGCGGTGCTGCCGGGCGGCGGTGCAGACGCGGCTGCGGCCGGAGGTGCCACCGCTTGCGCATGTGCGCCCGAGAAGGCCAGTGTGGAGAGAGTTGCCACCGTTGCCGCGGCGACGGCGGTCATGCGGGGGCGACGTGCAGCATGGGTGCCGCGCTTGAGATGGGAACAGTTCAAGGCGAAGCCTCCTCGTGGGTGAGTTGAGCGCGATCCCGCGCGAGCACCAAAGTTGACCGATCGATCAGATTCCTCAATCGTCGATGCAATGTGTGTGCCATCAATCACCGGGCCCAGCCGCCAACTTGTGGTTGTGCGGCTGGGCCTGACGAACCTGCGCGGCGGTGACCGCGCGAGCTGGGCCGGCGGGGCGGAGCACTCTGCCGATGCGCTCACCTCGCCTCGAACTTCAGGGCGTGTGCAGCCCGAGATCGTCAAAGTTGTCTTGCGGGAACACGTCCCACTCGACGCTGATGTCCCACGTTGCCGGTGCCAAGGCGGGCACGCTGCCATGCACGACGCCCGACTTGCGACGCAAGGTCTTGTTGAGCGTGCTGTAGGTCGTGCCGGTGGTCCACTCGGTGCCGGGGTCGAATCCGACCTGGCCGATGGCGTCGACCACGGTGCCCGATTTCTCCAGTGTGACCGCGTCATCGCCGTTGAAATTGGTGGTGCTGCTGGTGATGCTGCCGGGCACCGTCTTGCTGGTGGTGAAGCTGCCGTTCAGCAGCACCAGCGTCTGGCCCGCCGCCAGCGTGCCGCTCAGCACCTGGGTGTTGGTGGGTGTGGCGGCACCGTTGGAGTACAGCTTGACGGTGTAGGTGCTCAGGTCGACCGCCGCGCCGGTCGGGTTGTAGATCTCCAGCGCCTTGTTGTTGCTGCTGCCTTCCACGTATTCGCTGAAGAAGAGCTCGGGCGTGTTGCCGGTGGGCGGCACCGGGCTGATGACCGCGGTGCCGGTGCGCTCGACGCTTTGTCCGCCGCTGCCGTCCAGGTGCAACACCAATGCATAGCTGCCGGTGCTGGCATAGGTGTGGCTGGCCGTGGTGTCGGCGAGGGCCAGCGCTTCTTGCGTGCCGTCGCCCCAATTGACGCTGAGTGCGGTGCCGTCGGTTGCGGCGATGCCGGTGATTTCCACCGCGGTGCCGGCAATGCCGCTGCCGGGCAGCGTGGCGGAGAGTGCGGGCGCGGTCACGGCGGCATCGGCGTTCAGCGTCAGGCCCACCAGCACCGGATCGTGGTCGGAAGAACGGTAAGGCGTGGCCGCATAGCGGTCATCGGTCTTGAACTCGGTGTTGTAGTCGAGCACCACCGGCTCGTCGGCATTGACGTGCCACACCGTCACGCCGCTCACCTGCGCGCCCATGCTGCTGCTGGCGAAAGCATGGTCGAGCACACCCGACTGGCCATCGAACACATAGGAGTAGCGTTCTGCGGCGGGCAGCCGCTTGATCAGCTCTTCGTGGCCGGCGGCCTCCAGTGTCTTGATCGGGTCTTCGTTCAGGTAGGAATTGAAGTCGCCGACCATCAGCACGTCGGTCTCGCCCGAGCTGGTGGTGAGGGTGTTGACCCAGTTGGCGAGCGTGGTGGCCTGCACTTTGCGTGAAGCGTTCCAGCAACCTTGGCCCAGGTCCTGGTCGGGGTCGGAAGCACCCGACGGGCACGAGCCCTTGCTCTTCAGGTGGTTGACCACCATCCAGAAGCCGCCGTTGTTGCTGACGGCCGCGAAGCGCTGCGCGACCGGTGGGCGCATGCCGCCGTCGACCGAGAAGCCGGCATCGGTGGGCACGACCGGGTTGCCGATGGGCTTCAGCGTTGCGGGCTTGTAGATCAGCGTCACCTTGATGGCGTCGGTGCCAGGCGTGCCGCTGTCGATGTAGGCGTAGGTGTCGGTGCCGAGCTTGGCGTTGACGGCACCCACCAGGTCGGCCACGGCGGTGGTGCCGTTGTTTTCGATTTCCATCAGGCCCAGCGCATCGGCGTTCAGCCCGACGATGGTCTCGACCAGCTTGGCGCGCTGGCGGGTGAACTCGGCGGCGGAGTTGGCGCCGCGCTGGTTCAGCGTGGTGAAGTAGTTCAGCACGTTCAGGCTGCCCGCCTTCAGCGTGCCGCCCACCTCGGTGGGTGCGGTGCTGCGCGCGTTGGTTTGTGCAAACGTCGGTGCCACGACCGGGTGGATGCGGTAGGCATCGGCCCCCCAGGTCATCACGCCGCGCACGCCGCTCACGGTGTCGCCGACACGGCGGGTGCCGGTGGTGTCAGCCGCCGAGAGGTAGGGTATTGGTGCGGGGTTCTGGATGCCGCGGCCATCGTCGAGCACGATGCTGGCCAGCGCATTCGCTGCGATGACCTCCGCGGGTGTCGCCGTGCCGGGGTGGTTGTAGGGCGTGAACAAGCGGCCGCCGGCGGACAACAGCAGCTCGCCATAGCGGCCCAGGTTTTCCACCTCGGAGACGGTCAGGGTCTGTTGGTACTCGACCAGCATGCCTTCAACGGCTTCCAGGTCGTCGGCGCTTGCCACGGGAAGCGTCACTACGCGCGGCGTGATGGTGGGGCCGACACCGCAGACGCTGACCTCGGTCACCGTGCTGAGCTCGGTGAGCCGTTCCGCAGAGGCGCTGCCGCTCTGATATTCGAGCACCGTGCCGCTGGCCTGCACGTAGTCACCCACGCTCACCGCAGCGGATGCGGGGGCGTAGATGAACAGGCCTTCCGAGGTCTTGGGGTCGTTGTCGGGCACCGGCTGCTGGATGAAGAAGCCTTTCAATTCGGTGTCGGCCTGGAAGTCGGCGGTGACGACGCCGCGCACCGTGACGAGCTGGTCGGCGAAGGGGCTCAGGTGGCCGGGCCCTTGCACCGCCGTGATGTCGCGCAGGGTGTTGACGGCGGTGGGGCAGGTCGGCAAGGCGACGGTGACAGGTGGGGTTGGGGTGTCATCGTCCGAGCCGCCGCACGCGGCCAGCAAGGCCAACAGCAGCGCGCCGGTGATCGGCCTTATGCGCGTGATGCGAGAAGAGAGATTCAATGGCTTCATGATGTTGGCGTGTTGTGTGGGTTGCTGGCCGGTGCGTTGGCCTTACGGGTAGCTCAGGCTCAGCGTGTAAAGCTGGGTCGTGCTGCTGCCCGAGTACGAGATCACCTTGATGTAGACCGTCTGCGCGCTTGAGCCGTTGGTGTAGCTCAGGGTCTCGCTGCTGGTGGTGCCCTCGGAGGACGCGAGGCTGGTGCCGCTGGCGTTGACGAGGTAGAGGTCATAGTCGTTGGCCGCCGGGCCCACCATGTCGACACGCAGGGTCTGGTTGGCGGCGAGGCTGACTTTGAAGTAGTCGATGTCGCTCGTGTTGCCCATGGTGCCGGTGATCGTGGTCTGGCCGCTCACGGTGTTGGCGTTGGCGATCGTGCCGTTGGATTCGGTTTCGCTCAGCGTGGCGCCGGCATTACTGACCGTGAAGGACACCGCGGTTGAAGCGCCGCTGTTGCCGGCGGCGTCATAGGCGCGGGCCACCAGGCTGTGGCTGCCATTGGTCAGCGTGGTGGAGTCGAAGCTGAGCGAGTAAGGCGAGCTGCTGTCGCTGCCCTTCACGACGCTGTCGATCACGAAATCGACTCGCGAGACGCCCACGTTGTCACTTGCCGTGGCCGACAGCGTGAGGTTGCCGGCGCTGCCCGAAACGCTGGCAGTGGCGGTGGGTGCGGTGGAGTCGGTGCTGCCGCCTGTCGTCTGTGTGACCCACACCGGTGCCGACCAAAGAATCTTGCCGTCGTCCTGCGTCACCTTGGCGTAGTAGAAGTGGCTGCCGGTGGCGGGCGTGGTGGTGGCGGTGGCGGTGCTCGCCAGTGTGGTGATGGTGCCGTTGCGGCCCGGCACGCCTTCCAAAATTTGCACCGTGGCGGCGCTGCGGGCGCTGGTGCTGCTGGCGTAGCCGACGCTCAAGGCGAGTGACCCGCTGTTGCTGAAGCGCTCCCCCATCACGTGCCCGTTGGCCGTGAGCACGATCTGCGAGGTCTTGTCCATGGTGGCAAAGACGCGGCGTGCCTTCAGGGCCTCGATGAAGCTCGTGAACGACAGGGCCGTGCCGTTGGGAATCAGCACCCCGGTCCGGTTGGTGTACGACTTGCCCCAGTTCGCGCAGTGGTTGTCTTGGTCGGTGGACGGTGCCACGTGGAAGCCGCGTTCGAGCAGTTTCTTGTAGGCCGCTTCGTAGCTGCTGCGCGAGGTCTCGGTCTCGGTGGTGTTGGCCGAGAAGGCTGAGGTGTTGAGAATCTCGGCCAGCACCATCACCTCGTCACCGTCGGCGCTGTAGGCCAGGTCGGTGCCGCTGATGATGAATTGCCCGGTGGTGTCGGGGTGGTTGAACTGGCCGACCAGCCCCAGCTGGCGCATCGTCGAGTACAGCGCGGCGTAGTCGCTCTTGGTGGTGAAGCGGTCGCCGAACAGATCGTTGCTGCTGTTGTATTCCCAGCTGAAGAGTTCGTTGCTGTTGAAGATGTTGAGGTGCCCGCCATTGCTGATGACGCCCCACTCCATGCCGTAGATGGCCAGGAAGCTGGGGTTTGCCGTGTTGAAACTGCTGGCCGCCGTCAGCCCGGCCTTGTAGCGGTTGCGCGCGGTGGCGCCGCTGCCGCTGGCGTTGGTGCCTGAGGAGCCGTCGAAGTAGTGGTTGTGCTCCGAGGTCATCAGGGCGTCGAGCCCCGCGGCCTTGGCATAGGCGTAGGCATCGGCCGGACCATAGGCCCCCGACTGCGCCGGCTGCGAAGACGAGCAGGTGCTGACTGCGCCGCCGCCGTCGGAGTCGTTGGTCTGGCTGTGCAGGTTGGTGTAGTAGACGGTGTAGGGCAGCGAACTTGTCGCCCCCACCGACTGTGCACGCTCGCGGTCTGTGCTGGCTGCGGCCGCGTTGGCCACGCGCAGTGCGTTGAAGGCGGGCATCGTGGGCTTGGCGGGGTTGCCGAGCTGGATGTCCCAGGCCTGATCGATCCGGCCGTGGCCCAGGGCCAGCAGCTTGTCGACGCGTTCGCTCTGGCTGCCTGCTGCGGACTTGGCTGCAGCAGGGTCGGCGACTGCCGCGCTGAGCTGAACCTTGTAGCTGCCGTCGGCCAGCGAGGCTTGCTTGCCGACCCGGCCTGCCCAGCCCACGTCGACCGACAGCGGCTTGCCGGCGTAGGCCGACTCACCCACCCATTTCTGCACCGAGACACCGTCTTTGTTGAGCAGCTCCAGCGCCCAAGCAAACGTTTGCGCATCGGTCGCGCCAGGGTATGAGAAATGGATCGTGAAGGTGCGTGCGCCGGTGGAGGCGGTCGACACGAACGGGGCCTCCAGCGAGGCTTCGAATTCGTAGTGGTCGGGGTCTTTGGCACCCAGCGCCACGCTTTGGGTGGTGGCGCTCGCTTCACTGGGTGTCGAGCTGCTCGGGGCAGTGCGATCCGCACCCCCGCAAGCCGACAAGAGAACCAACAACAAGGCACAAGGGACGAACCGTCGCAGCGAACGCTGCAGATGAGACAGTGTCATGAGGCTTGACTCCAAGAGTTGCAGGGCAGGGACTGATCAAGAGAACCGGGTGTTGGCAGCACCCGCATGGCGGCTCGACAACCGAGCCATCCATTTCGACCAGGCCCGCCAACAACTCCTGCGCCTGGACTGTGGGGAACCTACTTGAGCGCTAAGGCAACTGTGTGACGCGTGGCTGCGGTGAAGGCTCTCGCACCGCAGTGGTCTGCATGTAGGCGAGCAAGGCATCGAGGTCCAAGCCGCCGGCACGGCGATCGGTGCCCTGTGTCAGCAGCACGAAGCTGTCGCCCCCCTCGGCGAGGAAGCTGTTGACGGTGATGCGGTAGGGCTGCGTTGGCACCACTGGCGCGCCGTTCAGGCGCATGTCGAGCACGTGGCTGCCGAGAGCGGCACCGGCCTTCCAGGTGTACGAGAAGCCGATGGAAGGCTGCAGAAAGGTCGGTTCGTCGGACCCGCTCTTGAGTTGTGATTCGAGCAGGCTCTTGAGTTGGGCGCCGCTCAAGCTCATCACCACCAGGCCGTTGCCGAAGGGCTGCATCGTGAAGGCCTGGCCGAAGCTGACCTTGCAGGGCGGCGTGCCCAGGCACTCGAGATCGCTGCGAATGCCGCCGGGGTTCATCAACGCGATCTGTGCCCCGCCGTCTTGAGGGGCTCGTGTGGCGGCGAGTTGCGAGTCGGCGATCAAGCGGCCTGCGGCGCTGTCGGTCATGCCGGTGCGGGTGAAGCTGGCCGTGATCGAGCCGATCGGGCGTTGCGCCGTGGGGGCGGCGAGTGCCGAATAGCGCGCCACCAGCTGGCCGATCGCCGCATCGGGTTGCGCGGTGCGCAGTGCCTTGGCGTAGGGTTCGGGCAGTGCGGCGGCGAAACGCTCGCGCAGGGCCGGGTCGGTGCGCTCGTTGAGCACCGGCAGGTTGATGCTGCGCGTCTGCGAAGGAATGAAGTTCTGCGTGGCTGGGTCGAGGGCCACGTCGACCACCGATATGCCGCGCCCGTACGAGGTGCCTTGGATGATCACGCGGCCATCGACGATGCAGCGGTAGCCCTGGTGCGTGTGCGCCGAGAAGATCACGCCGATGTCGGGCGACAGGCGCTTGGCGATGTCGAAGATCGGGCCGTGCGCGTCGGCGCAGCGGGTGTCGTTCCAATCGCCGCGCTGCTGCGGCGGGCCGAGTTCGCCGCCTTCGTGGAACACGGCGACCAGCGCTTTCACGCCACGTGCCTTGAGTTGCTGTGCTGCCAGGTTCACGGCATCGGCTTCGTCCGCGAACGTCAGCCCCGCCACACCGGATGGCGCCACGATGCTGGGCGTCGTCTTGGTCACCGCACCGATCACGCCGACGCTGATGCCGCCATAGCTCTTCACGACATAGGGCGCCAGCACCGGCTGGCCGCGCGTGTCGAGCACGTTGGCGCCCAGCAGCGGAAAGCGTGCGCCAGCGTAAGGATTGATCGCGCACGACGTGACCGCCGCGTTCGGCTGTGTCGGTGCACAACCGCCCTTGGCGATGCGCTGAAGCTCGGTGATGCCCGCATCGAACTCGTGGTTGCCCACCGCGCCCGCCTCCAGCCCGATCGCGTTCATCACCTCGATGGTTGACTCGTGCTTGAACAAAGTCGACACCAGCGGTGAGGCGCCGATGAGGTCGCCGGCCGACAGCATCAGGCTGTTGGGTGCACCGTCACGCAGCGCATGCACCAGCCCGGCCAAGGCCGGTGCGCCACCCACCGCCACGCGCACCGGCTTGCCGGGCGCGGCTGCAGTGCCTTGCGGGTCGGCCAGCGTGAGACTCAGGTTCGCCGCTTCCAGGTTGCCATGGAAGTCGTTGATGCCGATGAGGCGCAAGGCCACCGGCTCGACCACCTTGGGCGTGGCGCAGGAAGCCAGCAGGCATGCTGCGGTGAGGCCGCTGACTGCGAGAAGAGCGGCACGAAGAGCACGGTGTTCGAGCATGGTGGGTGGCGGGGTCAGGGACGGGGGTCAGGAGTTGCTGGCGTATTCGAGCGCAAGAACCTTGAGCTGCTCGTTCACACGTTCAACGCGTTCGTTGAAGTAGTTGTTGAAGACCAGGCAGAACACCGCGATGCCGATGCCGGCGGCCGTGGCGAAGAGCGCCGTGCCGATGCCCTGGCTCACCGCCTGCGGGTCAGAGACCCCTTGCGCCGCAAGCGCGGTGAAGGTGTCGATGATCCCGAGGATGGTGCCCAACAGCCCCAAGAGCGGTGACAGCGTGATGGTGGTGTCGACCAGCCACAGCAAGCGCTTCACGCTGCCTTGCTGCGACAGGTAGAGCGCCTGCACCTTCAGGTCGAAACGCTCCGGGTCGGCCTTCTTGAGCGCGCCGACACCGGCCACCATGCGCGCATGCGGCCCGACGGCCACCCGCTCAAGCTCGGCCTGCAGGTCGAGCGGGTTGCGGCTGGCCATCGCGGCCACGAGCTGCTTGCGCGAGCGGTCGACGAAGATGTAGTAGATCAGCCGTTCGATGATCACCGCGATGGCCACTGCGAACAGCAGCGCCATCGCGACCAGCACGACTTCGTGCAAGAGATTGAAGTTCATGTTCGCCTAGCCTCGTGCTATCAGTAGTCGACCTGGAAGGTCACGCTCGCAAAGCGCGGGGCGCCGGTGTAGACCGACGGCGTGCTAAGTGCGGTGTTGATGCCGAACTGTGAACCGCTGCCTGAGTTGGCCATCAGGTATTGCTTGTTCGTCAGGTTGCTGACGTTCAGGCGAATGATCGGGTTCTTCCAGCCGTTGCCCGGGCCGTTGGGCAACTGGTACGCGGCGTTCAGGTCGAAGGTCGTGAAGGCTGAAATCGACGCGTCGTTTGCCAAGGTGACCTGGCGCCTGCTGGTGAACTTGCCGGCGACGTTCACCAGATAAGGTCCTTGCGCCCACTGAATTGACGCAGCCGCCATGCCTTTCGGCGTGTCAGGGAACTGCTTGTCGGCCGTTAGTGCATAGACATTCTGCCCTGTGGATGTCACTCCCACCAAGAGGTCATCTTTGATCGTGCTGCGGGTGTAAGTGCCTGAAACGTAGCCGCTGAAGCCGTACACCGGGACGGTACCCAGTTCGACTTCCAGCCCCTTGATGGTGGACTTGCCGACGTTGATGTCTAGACGAATACCCTGTGCCGGATCAAAAGCTGATGCGATGCGATTCTTGAAATCGACATAGAACGCGGTCACCGAGCCTTTGAACAGATCGCCCTTGTAGCGGGTTCCGACGTCCAGGTTGATGGAGGTCTCCTGGGTTGCCTTGTTCTTGATGCTCCATGTGTAAGCAGTCGGCGCACCGTTCGTGTAAGTGACACCCGGCGGATTGTCGATGGCACCTTGGTACTCGAAGTTGCCTGGTGCCTTGAAGTTCTTCCCGATGCCGATGAACGTTTGCAGGCGATCGCTGGCCTGGAAGCTCATGTTCAGGCTGGGCAGCACTTCGTCGTAGTCGCGTTGGTAGTTGTAGTCAGCGCCGGCGTTGGTCCCCGAGTTCGCCGTGTTGGTGAAGTCGCGGTGGATCTTGCGGTAGCTGGCACTCGGCGTGATCTGGAACTTGCTGTTGAACAAGTCGATCGTGTCTTGAATGAAGACACTCTCGCCGGTGGAGACGGTGTGCTGGTTGCGGCCCTGGTACTCGGTGCCGTCGTTGTACTTCAGCAGCACATCTTCGTTGCCGAGCCAGCGGTCCGAGATGCCGCCGCTGTTGGAGACACGGCTTGCTGGCTGGGTCTGGAAGTGGCGTGCGCGTTCGTACCAGAAACCGCCGAGGATCTTGTTGTTGTCGAGCGTGTAGCTGAGCTTGACGTTGACGCCGGGACGATAGGTCTCGGTCAGGCTGCCGCGGTAGACGATCACGCGGTCCAGCAAATCACCGTCGCCGTTGATGTCGGCGACACCCCCGTGCAACTGGCTACCGAGTGGAGTGGCGTTATTGAAGTTGGCTTCGGACACAGTTGTCTGCTGCGTGCCACCCGTTCCGTAGCCATACCAGAAGTAAGGCTCAATGTCCAAGCGCACGCGTTCGCTCAACTGCAGGTTGGCCTTGCCGGTCAGCAGGTAGTTCTCGAAGGGATTCAACGCGTAGCCGTAGTAAGCATTGGACGGACTGGTTTCGCTCTGTGCTGTCCCGTTGACGGGCGTGATGTGTTGGGGCGGCGATGTTGCGAAGTCGGCGTAGTAGCCCTCACTGTTCACCTGTGCCAGCGTCAGCGAACGGAAGTTGTTGGTGAGCGCACGGTTGTAAAGCAGACCGGCCGACAATTTGGAGCCACCCTTCAGGTCGTACTCGGCCTTGGCATCCACGTGGTCCCGCTTGGTGCCACCTGAGCCGCGAAACTTGTCGACTTCGGACTTCGAGAAAGAGATGAAGCCCTTGAAGTCACCGATCTTGCCGGTGTCCACACGCACGAAACCGCGGAAGTAGTCGAGCTGGCCGCCGGAGACTGCCGTACGAACGCGTGATGTGTCGAGCGGATCGCAAGTGACGAGGCCGACATTGCCACCCGAGGCCCCGACGTGCGGCGCTTCCGTGTCGGTGGCGCCCTGGGTCACGAAGATTTCGCAGAGGTTTTCGGCATCGGAGTATTCCTGCGGGAACACCGAGAAGCTGCCCGAGTCGTTGACTGGCGCGCCGTCGATCGTGAAGCCCATCTGGTCGCTGTTGAAGCCACGCACGCGCAGGCTGCCGCCGAAGAGGCCGGTCGCGTCCTGGCTGGTGCTGTTCACGCCGGGCAGCAATGCGAGCGCCTGGAACGGGTTGCTGCTGGAGCGCGTCTTCTCGAGCTGTGCCTTGGTGACCGTGCTCTTGGCCTTGGGTGTGTCCTCATCAATGATCAGGCCGGTCCCGAGCTTGTCGCCTTCACCCGTGACCGTGATCTTGCCGATCTCGGAGGTTTGCTGCGCATGGGCTGCGCCCAGCATCGTGAACATGGCCAGGGCCAGTGTGTTGAGCTTGAAAGTCCGCATGGCGTTGTCTTCCTTCAGATGGGTTGCGGTGATTGGTGAAAGGAACAGGGGAAAGCAGAACGGGTCGATGGCACGGGGTGGTTCGGCATGGGCTCAACCGCCTTCCACGAGGTATTCGATGGGCACGACGAAGCGGTGAAAGCTCTGGCCGGTGAACGAGTCGGCCGGGAAAGCCGGGTAGCGTCCGTTGCGCACGGTGCGTAGCGCTTCGTTGTCGAGAATCAGCGAGCCCGAGCCGGTGTGGATGCCTGCGCCGAGCACCTGGCCTGCACGATCAAGCTCGATCCACACCTTCACCGTGCCTTGCGGTTTCAGCTGCCGTGCTTCCCGGCTGTTGGGGTAGCGCTTGATGCCGTTCAGGTACCCGCGCAGCTCGCCGAGGTAGCCTTCGTCGACATTGCGTGACGGTGCGGGCGGCGCAGGAGCTGGAGGCGGTGGTGTGGGCGCTGCCACGGGGGGCGGCGGTGCTGGCGTGGCCACGGGCGGTGGGGCGGGTGCCGGCGGTGCAGCCGGTGCGGGCTCCGCCGGTGCGACCGGACTGGGCGCGGCAGTCGGGCGCGGCACGGGAGGCGCAGGGGCCGGCGGTGCGGGCGGGGGTGGGGTCTGCGGAGGCGGGGGAGGAGGTGGCGGAGGCGCCGGCGGTTCGGGCGGCATCTCTTCCATCTTCACGACCGTCTCTTGCATCGATGGCGGCGGGGCCGCGTGATTCGGTAAAGCGCGCCACGCAGCCCACATGAAGGCAATCAATACCAGGGTGGTTCCCGCCGCGGCCGGGTCGCGGCGGCGATACAGCCAGTCAATCACTATTCCACCCGCTTGGTCGCGAACGTGATCGACTCGATGCCCTGCTTGCGCAGCGCATCCATGACTTCAACCACGGCTTGCCAACGCACAGCCTGGTCGGCGTTGACGATGAAACGTTTGCGCGGGTCTTTTTGATGTGCCGCTTTGACGCGGCTGCCCAACTCCCGCGCCGGCACGTCTTGGCCGTCGACCACCAACTTGCCGTCGGCGCCAAGCGAGACGACGATCGGCTGCTGGTCCGACACGGCACGCTGCGCCGTGGAGCTGTCTGGTAATGCGGTCTTGAGGCCGAATGCCGGGATGACATTCAAGCTGATCAGCACGAAGAAGATCAGCAAAAACATCATCACGTCGATCATCGGGATGATCTCGATGCGGGCTTTGCGCGGTGGGGTGTCGTCGAAGTGCAGCATGGCGATCGGCTAAGAGTTCAACAAGACGCAAACGTTTTCGTGTCGGGGCAAAGGTTCAAAACGGAAATCAGCACCGAAACGGTGTGGCGTGCTGCTGCCACATCCAAATGCAAGGAGCTTGCCAGCCCATCGTGACGCCTTCATGACCCGGCTTTGGAAGGCCGCTCGCACCGTCAGCCCTCGATCGCGCAGGCCCGCCTTTGGCCTTTGCGCTTCGCCATTGCGCATAGTTCTTGCGTCCGCCGACCGCCAGCCATGGCTGCCGGCGCATGGCTCCAGGCGGCGTTAGCCAACGCTCATCCACCCGAGGCCATCTTGAAGATTCCACTGATGTGTTTTGCCGACGCCACCGTGCAAGTAGGTCGTCAGCAAAGGCCGAGCGTCGCCGGTATTGCACTCACTTTGTTGTTTGCCTTGCCGGCCGCGGCACAAGAGGCGGTGCGTGCTGCTGACTCGCCACCCACGCGGATGGAGCAGGCACAGCGCGAAGCGGATCGCGTGTTTCAGGTGATTCGCAAAAGTGCACCCGCGCCCCAAAAACGCCCGCCGACTCGACCCGCGCCTCCGCAGGCTGCACGAGCTCCATCGGCATCAGCCAGCCGCGCAGTGGCCAAGACCGCCGTACCGCTGCCGCCTCAACGCGAGGCCGAGCAGGCACCTGTGGCGGCACGCGACCCCAAGCCGCTGGAGGCCCCGGTGCAAATGGTGGCGGTACCGCTTGCCCCCACCCCGAGCGCAGCCCGACTGCCAATCGAGCCGCGGGTTGATCAAGCCGCGGCGGCTCGCAAAGCCGAAGCGGCCGAGAGTGCTTACCTGTCGCGGGTTCTGGCCTACCTGGAGAGCATCAAGCGCTACCCCAGCAGCCGAGAGGCCCGCGAGAAGCGGCCTTCGGGCACGGTGCGCATCTGGATTTCGGTGCAGCGCTCCGGTCAACTCGACGAGGCCGGCGTCGAGGCCAGTTCCGGTTCGTCGATCCTCGACCACGAGGCTTTGAAATCGGTTCGTTCGGGGCGTTACCCGCCCTTCCCGAACGACGTGTTCGCCGGCCAGCCGAGCCGCCGTTTCGTCGTCGGCATGGCCTACCTGTTGTCTACGGGGCAGTGAGGGCTCGCCCGGCGAGCCGGGCCTTCAACGCACGAAGCAGGCGCGAAATTCCGCCAGCAGCCGCGGTGCATCGACGCCGACGCAGACCGATTGCGCGGGGATGCCATCCCAGTCGGTTGCCGGCACCCTCTGGCCCGGGCGGAGCTGGATGGTCTGGCCCGCAGCAATGCCATCGGTGGCCACACGCACCGGCCCCGGGCGCAAGGTGAAGGGGCTCGGGTCGAGTGCGCAGGCCACCGCGCTGGCGTCGTGCGAATAGATGCCGCCGCCGGTGCGTGCGTTGTAGAAGTCTTCGTAGCAGCGCGTGATGTCCCAGATGAACTGGCCTTCCTGCGCACCGTCACGGCCCAGCGCGGCGAGGTAGTCGGTGCTCATCAGCACCTCATGGGTGACATCGAGGCCGACGAGCGTGACTGGCCAACGGGACGTGAACACGAGGTCGGCCGCATGCGGGTCGTTGGCGATGTTCGCTTCGGCCACCGGTGACACATTGCCGCTGTGCCCGTGCGTGCCGAAAGCGCCGCCCATCACGACGACCTTGTGAACGTGCTCGACCAGCTGCGGGTCTTGCTGCAAGGCGAGCGCGAGATTGGTCAGCGGGCCCACCGCGACCAACACCAGCTCGCCCGAATGCTCACGCGCCATGCGGCTGATGAATTGCGGAGCGGCCAGCGCGTCGGCTCGCTGCACCTGTGCGGGCGCCATGCCCACATTGCCCATGCCGTCGCGCCCATGGACTATCTCCGGGAAACCGCGCGGCGGCAGCGACAAGGCCTGCGCCGCACCGCGCGCCACCGGCACGTCGATGCCGAAGCGCTCGCACAAGGCCAGCGCGTTGGCCGTGGTGATGTCGATCGGCGCGTTGCCGAACACGGTGGTGATGCCGAGCAGCTGCGCACGCGGGTCGCGCGCGAGCATCAGCAGGGCCATCGCGTCGTCGATGCCCGGGTCGGTGTCGAACAGGATCTTCATGGGGTGCCTTGTGCTGTGATTAGATCGGCCGATTGCGCCAGCACTTGCTCGCGCGTGGGCATGGCCGATTGGCTGCCGCGTTGCGTGACGGCGAGCGCGGCCGCCGCCTGGCCCCAGCGCAGTGCCTCCGGTGCCGGCAGGCCGCGGGCCAGGGTCGCGGCGAGCGCGCCGACGAAGGTGTCACCGGCGCCGGTGCTGTCGACCGCCTGTACCTTGGGGGCGCGGTAGTGAACGACGCCGTCGTCGCTGGCATGCACCAACCCGGCAGCCCCGAGCGTCACCACCACGTGGCGTGGCCCGCGTGCGCGAAGCGCCTGGGCCGCGGCGCTGGCCTCGGCGACATCGTTCACCGGTTGCGCGAGCAGGCTGCGGGCTTCGCTTTCGTTCACGACGAGCCAGTCGACGCAGGCCAGTTGCTCGGCCGTCAACTCGGCCGCCGGCGCAGCATTGAGCATCGTGGTGACACCGGCGCGGTGCGCGAGCGCGAGTGCATGCATCACGGTGGGCAGCGGTGTCTCGAGCTGCAGCACCAGGATGCGTGCGGACGCGAACAGCACCTTCCACGCATCCACGTGTTGCGGTTCCAGGCCATGGTTCGCGCCTGGCACCACGACGATGGTGTTCTCGCCGCCTTGTGCCACGACGATCGAGGCCACGCCGGTTGGCAGGGTGCTGTCTTCGCTGACGGCGGCGAAGCCAATGCCCTCGCGCTTGAGCGCGACGCGCATCCGCTCGCCGTGAGCGTCTTGCCCCACGCGGCCGATCATCGCCACGCGCGCGCCCATGCGGCGGGCCGCGACCGCCTGGTTGGCGCCTTTGCCGCCTTCATCGGTGGAGAAGTCGTTGCCGATCAGCGTTTCACCGGGGGCGGGCAAGCGAGGCGCATGCACCACCAGGTCGACATTGAGGCTGCCGAGCACCACCACATCGCAGGGTTCGAAATCTGTTTTCATGTTCTCGGGTTCACGACGACGGCGCCATCAGGCGGTCGATCAATATGGGTGCGGCGGGCGATTCGGCATCGCTCACGTTGATCAATTCAAGCAATCGTTTGGCAGCGGCTGTAGCGCTGGACTCATCGGCAGCATGCACCGTGGCCAGAAGCTCGCCGGCGTCGACGCGCTGGCCGATCGAGGCGATGTCGCTCAGGCCCACGCGCGGGTCCACCGCATCACCGGCCCGGCGGCGGCCCCCGCCGAGCTCGACCACCAGCAGCCCAATCTCGCGCGTGGCCATGCCGCGCACCCAGCCTTTGCGGGCCGATCGCACCGCAAGTTGCACCGGCGCCGCGGGCAGATAAGCATGGGCGCGTTCGATGAAATCCGCGGGTCCGCCAAGTGCCACCACCATGCGGGCAAAGCGCTCCAACGCGCGGCCGTCGGCAAGCACTGCATCGACACGCGCGAGCGCGTCGTCGAGGCGATCCGCCAGGCCGCCGATCAGCAACAACTCCGCACTCAGAGTGCGGGTCAGCTCCAGCAGGCGCGGCTCGCACGGGCCGCCTTGCAGCACGGCCAGCGCCTCATGCACCTCAAGCGCATTGCCCGCGTTGCGACCCAGCACCTGATTCATGTCGGTGATGAGCGCGCGCGTCGGCAGGCCGGCGCCTTGCGCCACCTGCACCAGCGATTGCGCGAGTGCACGTGCGTTCGGCAGGTCAGAAGCAAACGCGCCGTTGCCGACCTTCACGTCCATCACCAGGCCTTGCAGGCCGGCGGCGAGCTTCTTCGACAGGATGCTGGCGGTGATCAGTGGTGTTGACTCCACCGTGCTCGTCACATCGCGGATCGCGTAGAGGCGCCGATCAGCCGGCGCCAGCTCACCGGTTTGGCCGACGATGGCGCAGCCGGCATGCTGCAAGGCCTCGCGCAGACGCGCCGTGGACACGGCGGTTTGGTAGCCGGGAATGCTGTCGAGCTTGTCGAGCGTGCCGCCGGTGTGGCCCAGGCCGCGGCCCGAGATCATCGGCACATAGCCGCCGCAGGCCGCCACGATGGGCGCGAGCGCGAGGCTCACTTTGTCGCCCACGCCGCCGGTGGAATGCTTGTCGAGCACCGGGCCGGGCAGGGCGGCACGGGCCCAGTCGAGCACCTCGCCCGAGCGGGTCATCGCATGGGTCAGCGCCACGGTCTCGGCGTCGTTCATGCCTTTCAGGAATAGCGCCATCGCCATCGCCGCGGCCTGCGCTTCGCTCCACGACGCATCGACCAGCCCGCCGACGAACGCGTCGATCTGCGCGCAGTCGAGCGCGTGGCCGTCGCGTTTGTGGCGGATGATTTCCTGCGCCAGCATGGGTCGCTCAGTAGCTGCCTGCCGCTGACGGTTGGTTCGGCGCCTGGCCGCCCAGCAGCGCTTCGATGTCGTTCAGCAAACCACTGGCGCCGATGCGAAAGCGCCGCGAGGTCAGGGCTTGGGGACCCAGCGCGTCACGGCACAGGCCGATGTAGACCGCCGCATCGGCCACGGTGCGGATGCCGCCAGAGGGCTTGAAGCCGACACGGCCTGCCGCCTGCGCGTCCTCGGCGATGCAACCCAGCATCAACGTCGCTGCCTGCGTGGTGGCGCTGATGGGTGTCTTGCCGGTGCTGGTCTTGAGGAAGTCGGCGCCTGCCGCGAGAGCGAGCTTCGATGCGCGTACGATCAACGCGTCTTCGGCCAGTACGCCGGTCTCGAGGATCACCTTCAGCGTGAGGCCGGGGCATGCCTTGCGCACGGCATTGAGCAACTGCGACACGGCACGGTCATCGCCTTGCGTCAACGCGGCGTAGGGCAGCACCACGTCGACATCTTGCGCACCGCTTTGCACGATCTCGCCGGTGTCGCGTACCGCGCGTTCGATGTTGGTGCCGCCATCGGGGAAGTTGGCAACGGCCGCAACGCCGATGGTCTCTGGCAACTGACGGCGAGCGAACGCAGCGAAGCGCGGCCACACGCAGACCGCGGCCACCGGCCCGTGCCGGCCCTGCGCGCGTTCGCAGAGCTTGGCCACGTCGGCCTCGGTGTCGGCGTCGTTGAGGCTGGTCAGGTCCAGGCAGGCCAGCGCCAGCCGCGCGGTGGCATGCAGATCGATTGCGTCAGCCATGAAGGGCTCCCATTGAATTCACAACGCGATCGCTGCGATCGTGTCGGCCAGCAGCGTGCTCGCCACCTTGCTGGCCGATTGCGCGGTCGACAAGGTGTGCGCATGGCTCAGCGCTTCAGCCGAGAGGCCCGCGGCCATGTTGGTCAGTAGCGAGAAAGCCAGCACGCGCATGCCGGCGCGGCGGGCGAGGATGGTCTCGGGCACGGTGCTCATGCCCACGGCATCGGCACCCAGCGCGCGAAACATGCGGATCTCAGCCGGCGTTTCGAACTGCGGGCCGATGAACCACACGTACACGCCTTCGTGCAGCGTGAGGCCACTCAGGCCGGCCACCGATTGCGCTGTGGCGCGCAGGCCGGCGTCGTAGGCATTGCTCATGTCGACGAAGCGCTCGGAGCCGCCTTCGCCGATCAGCGGCGAGCGCTGCGACAGGTTGATGTGGTCGCTCAGGATCATCAAGCTGCCGGGCTGCATGTCGGCGCGCAGGCTGCCGGCCGCATTGGTCTGCACCAGCACCTCGCAACCGAGTGCACGCAAGGTGTGCAGCGGCAGCTTCATGCCGTTCACGTCGCCGGTTTCATAGGCGTGTTTGCGGCCACTCATCACCGCCACCTCGTGCGTGCCGATGCGGCCCAGCCACAGCTGGCCTGCGTGGCCGGCGACCGTGGCCTGCGGAAAGCCGTCGAGTTCGGAGTAGGCGATGCGCTGCGCCTGGTGGATATGGTCCGTCAGCCCGGCCCAGCCTGAGCCGAGCACGACCGCGATGCGCGGCTTCGCCAGCGGCGCAACGGCGCGCACTTGGTCGACAGCGGTAGGGAGAGTCATCATGGCTTGAGGTGATCGGGGCCGAAGCTGTCGGGCAGCAATTCGCTGAGCGTGAAGCGGGCACGCAGCTGCTGCCGGTCGGCAACGAGCACCGGTGTGTCGGGTGCGCCGAATTCGCGCAGCTTCTGCCGGCAGCCGCCGCAGGGCGTGACGAGTGCTGCGCCACTGCCCACCACCACCAGCGCACGCGCCTGGCTGCCGCCGGCGAGCACCATCGCGCTCAGGGCACCGGCCTCGGCGCACACGCCCTCGGGGTAGGCCGCGTTCTCGACATTGCAGCCGGCGTGGATGCGGCCTTGCTCGTCGAGCACCGCGGCGCCAACGCGAAACTGCGAATACGGTGCGTAGGCGCGCGTCTGCGCATCGCGCGCGGCTTGAAGCAGCTGCGCCTGCTGGGCGTCAGAGAGCAACACGTTCTTGGACATGAATTTCAGCGTTCTTTGAGATAGGGCCGACCCAGCGCCCGCGGCATGGCGGGTTTGCCGATGAAGCCCGCCAGCAGGATGACTGTCAACAGATACGGCAAAGCCTGCACGGCCTGCACAGGCACCTCGCCGATGCCAGGCAGGCTCACGCCCTGCAGGCGGATGGCGGTGGCGTCGAGAAAACCGAACAGCAGGCAGGCAAACAACGCCGGCACGGGCCGCCAGTTGCCGAAGATCAGCGCGGCGAGCGCCATGAAGCCGCGGCCGGCCGTCATGTTCGGGGCGAAGGCGGCGCTCTGCGCCAGCACCAGGTAGCTGCCGGCCAGGCCGCACAGCAGGCCGTTGATCGTGAGTGCCGCATAACGCAGGCGGATCACCGACACCCCGGCCGCGTCGACCATGTGAGGGTTCTCGCCGACTGCGCGCAGCCGCAGGCCGAAGCGGGTGCGATAGAGCGTCCACCACGCGGCGCCCACCAGCAGCAGCGCTGCGTAGACGAGCGCGTTGTGGCTGAGCAGGCCGTCACCGAGCGCGGCACCGATGAAGGGAATGCCTTGCAGCGCGGCGGCGGCACCGGGCCAGATCGATTGCAGCCGCACCTGGTTGCTGAGCGGCGGCGTTTGCCCGCCTTGATGGAACCAGGCCAGGCCCAGCACCACCGTGAGCCCGAGGGCCAGGATGTTGATGGCCACGCCCGACACCACCTGGTCGCCGCGGTGGCTCACGCATGCAAAGCCGTGTAGCCACGACAACAGCACGCCCGAGCCCATCGCGAACAGCAGCGCGAGGCTCGTCGAGCCGAAGGCCGCGCCGCTTGCGCCGGCCGCGAAGGCGGCGAACAGCATCTTGCCTTCGAGGCCGATGTCGACCACGCCCGAGCGCTCGGAGAACAAGCCCGCAAGCGCGCACAAGATCAACGGCGTGGCGACCCGCAGCGTGGAGGCGAGCAGTGCGCCGATCAGTTCGCTATCCAAGGCTGGCTCCCGGTACCTTGGCGCCCTGGGCGGTGCGGTGGCCGCCGCCGAAGCGGTGCAATGCCACGGCGACCCACGGTGCGATCACGTACGCCATCGCGCCGGAGAACAGCACGATGAAACCTTGCAGCATCACGACCATGTCGCGGCTGAAGCCGGGCACGTCGAACGCCACCTCGGCGCCGCCCTGGAACAGCGCGCCGAACAGCACGCTCGCCAGCACGATGCCGACCGGGTGGTTGCGCCCCATCACCGCGACCGCAATGCCGGTGAAGCCGGCGCCGCCGACGAAGTCGAGCAGCAGCTTGCCGTTGACCCCGGCGATCTCGTTCATGCCGACCATGCCGGCCAGCGCGCCCGACAAGCCCATCGCGATGATCACCTGGTGCTTCGGGTTGATGCCGGCGTAGGCCGCGGCGCCTTCGCTGGAGCCGACTGCGCGCAGGCGGTAGCCGGCCCGGCTGTGCCACAGCATCGCGTAGACGCCGGCGGCCGCGAGCAGCGCGAGGACCAGGCTGATGTTGAGCGGCGACGAGGGCCACTCGATGCCCAGCCACGCCAGCGCCTCGTGCATGCCCGGCAGGTGGGCCGCGGGGCCGAACGGCGCGGTCTCGATCGCCATGTCGCCAGCCGACTTCAGGTGGTTGACCAGCAGGTAGACCAGCAGCGTGCTCGCGAGAAAGTTGAACATGATGGTGGTGATCACCACGTGGCTGCCCCGGTAGGCCTGCAGGTAGGCCGGCACCGCTGCCCAGGCCATGCCGAACAGTGCGCCACCGATCAGCATCAGCGGCAACAGCACCGGTGCCGGCAGCTTGTGCGAGAGCCACATCGCCACCAGCCCGGTGCCCAGCCCGCCGAGCGTGGCCTGGCCTTCGGCACCGATGTTGAAGAGCCCGCCGTGGAACGCGACCGCCACCGCGAGCCCGGTGAAGATGAAGCTGGTCGCGTAGTACATGGTGTAGCTCAGGCCGCGCGCCGAGCCGAAGGCGCCCTTCAGCAGCACCGGCATCACCTCTCGCGGGCTCTGGCCAACGAGCATGACCACGATGGCCGCGGCGGCCAATGCGATGACGAGATTGAGGATGGGCATCAACAGCACATCGGCCCAACGTGGAAGTGGCAAGGTCGAGTTCATGCGGCCACACCCTCGGCGCTTTTTGTTTGGTTGTCAGAGGCGCTTTCGGTCATGCACATCAGCATGCCGATCCGAGCTTCATTGCATTCGGTGATGGGCAGCTCGCCTGTGATGCGCCCTTCGTTCATCACCAGCACGCGATCAGACAACGCGAGGATCTCGTCCAGCTCGCTCGACACCACCAGCAGCGCGCAGCCGGCATCGCGCAGCGCACGCAACTGCGCATGGATGAACTCGATCGCGCCGATGTCCACACCGCGTGTCGGCTGGCCAACCAGCAGCACGCGTGGCGCCTGGCCGATCTCGCGCGCCAGCACCAGCTTTTGCTGGTTGCCGCCGGAGAACTTGGCGCTGCCGAGCGAGACATCACGCGGGCGAACGTCGAAGCGCTCCATCAGCGCGGCCGTGGCTTCGCGCATGCGGCGGTGGAGCATCCAGCCTGCGCGGCTGTAGGCGGGCAGTTCTTCATAGCCGAGCACGGCCGACTCCCAGGCGGCGAAGTCCATCACCATCGCGCGCGCATGCCGGTCTTCGGGCACGTGGGCGAGGCCCAGGTGGCGCGCCGTTCGCGGGTCGAGCCAGCGGCCGGGCTCGAAGCGTTCGCTGCCCAACTGCAGCTGGCCGGCATCCGGCGCGCGCAGGCCCGACAACAGCTCGAGCAACTCGCTCTGCCCGTTACCGGCGACACCGGCCACGCCGACGATCTCGCCGGCACGCAGGCTGAGGTCGAGCCCGTGCAGGCGCGTCACCTTCATCGCGTCGCGCAGCGCCAGCCCCTTGGCTTGCAGCACAACCTCGCCGGCCGTCGCAAGCGTGTCGCCCTGGCGGCCGATGTTGACCTTGCGCCCGACCATCGCTTCGGCCAGCTGCGCGATCGAGGCCTGTGCGATCGGGCATTCGTGCACCACCCGGCCACCGCGCATCACCGTGACGTGGTCGCAGAGCCGCATCACTTCCTTCAGCTTGTGGGTGATGAGGATGATGGTCGTGCCCTGCTCGCGCAGGCGGGCGAGCACGTCGAACAGTTGCTCCGTCTCTTGCGGCGTGAGCACGGCCGTGGGTTCATCGAGGATCAGGATGCGCGCGCCGCGGTACAGCGCCTTCAGGATCTCCAGCCGCTGCCGGTCGCCCACCGACAGGTCGCCGACCAGCGCATCCAGGCTCACGCGCAGGCCGGTCGAGGCCATCAGCTGGTCGAGCTTGGCGCGCACCACCGCATCGGCGCGGCGCAGCAGCACGTGCGGCTCGGCACCGAGCATCACGTTCTCGATGGCGCTCAAGGTGTCGACCAGCATGAAGTGCTGGTGCACCATGCCCAGCCCGAGAGCAATCGCCTCGTGGGCATTGCGGATGCGCGCCGGCTGGCCGAAGACCTCGATGCTGCCGCTGTCGGCGCCATAGAAGCCGTACAACACCGACATCAGCGTGCTCTTGCCGGCACCGTTTTCGCCGACCAGGCCGTGCACGGTGCCCGACAGCACGCGCAGGTTCACGTCGGCATTGGCCAGCACCGCACCGAAGCGCTTGTTGATGCCGGCCATGCGCACGGCCACGGCGGCGGACGAGTCGGTCATGGGGTTCATGGCATTCACGACATCAGCATGCGCTCAGAAAGCGCGCCGCGGCCCGGTGGATTCACGCAGGAACAGCTGCGTGGGGAGCACCACTTCGCGGGTCTCTTCCGGGCCGTCGGCAATGCGGTCGATCAGCACCTGGGCGGCGGTCTCGCCGAGCGCACGGATCGGGTGGCCGACGGTGGTGAGGGCCGGGTACACGTAGCTGCCCAGGTCGATGCCGTCGAAGCCGATCACCGACAGCGCATACGGCACCGCCACGCCCATCTCGGCGGCCGCGCGTATCGCACCGATGGCCAGCAAGTCGTTGCTCGCGAAGACGGCGGTGATGCCGCCTTGCGTCAGCAGCTTGCGCGTCAGTTCATGACCGACGGCGGCACTGAAGTCGCCTTCCAGCAGCCAACCCTCTTGGATCGGGATCTGCGCTTCGTCCATCGCCTGGCGCCAACCCGCGACCCGCGCGCGGCTGACCGCGAATTGAGACGGGCCCGACAGGCACGCGATGGACCGGTGGCCCAGCGACAGTAGGTGCGACACCGCCATGTGTGCGCCACCCTGGTGATCGACGCGCACCAGATCAGCGGTCGTGAGCCCCGGGATGCCGCGGTCAACGACGACCGTCGGCACGCGGGCCGACTCGAGGCGCTTCGCCAAGGCTTCGGCTTCGCCTGCGGCGGCCGCGAGCAACAGGCCGTCGACACGGCGTTCGAGCAGGGTCTGCAGATAGCGGCCCTGGCGCTCCGGGTCGTCGTCCGAGTTGCAGAGGAAGACCGAGTAGTCGGTCTGGCGGCAGCAGTCTTCGATGCCGCGCGTGAGTTCGGCGAAAAAGGGGTTGATGATGTTGGGCACCAGCACACCGATGATGCTGGTCTCGCTCATCTTCAGCGAGCGCGCCACCGCGCTCGGCGAGTAGCCCATCTCGGCGATGGCCTGCTCGACGCGCTGGCGCGCCGAATCGCTGACCCGGCGCGTGCCGTTCAGCACGTGCGAGACAGTGGTGAAAGACACCCCCGCGCGCGCGGCAACATGCTTGATGGTGCTCAAGACGAATTCTTGTCAGCGAACGCTACGGGAAGGCGAGCCTGCTCTCAGAACTTGCAAGCGTTGTCCGTCATGTAGTCGACGACCTTGATCTTGCCGGCGACGATGTCGGCCTTGGCGGCTTCGACCTTCTTCTTCATCTCGGGCGTGATCAGCTTGGTGTTGTGCTCGTCGAGCGAGTAGTCGACGCCGCCTTCCTTCAGGCCGAGCACCGTGACGCCCGGCTTCACGCCGCTGGCGATCTGGTAGACGGCGAGGTCGATGCGCTTGACCATCGAGGTCAGCATGGTGCCCGGCTGCAGGTAGTTCTGGTTGCTGTCGACACCGATGGCCAGCTTGCCGGCATCTTTGGCGGCCTGGTACACGCCAATGCCGGTGCCGCCGGCCGCGGCGAAGATCACGTCGGCGCCCTTGCCGAACTGGGCCTTCGCCAACTCACCGCCACGCGCCGGGTCGGACCAGGCGGTGTGGGTGGTGCCCGTCATGTTCGAGAACACCTCGGTCTTCGGGTTGGCGTACTTGGCACCCTGCTCGTAGCCGCAGCGGAACTTGCGGATCAGCGGGATGTCCATGCCGCCGACGAAGCCGACCTTGTTCGTCTTGCTCGCCTGCGCGGCCAGCACGCCCACCAGGAAGCTGCCTTCCTGCTCCTTGAACAGCACCGATTGCACGTTGGGCAGCTGCACCACCATGTCGATGATCGCGAACTGCAGCTTCGGAAACTCCTTGGCCACTTTCTCGATCGCCGCGGCCTGGTTGAAGCCGACGCCGATGATCGGGTTGGCGCCCCGCTCGGCCATGCGGCGCAGGGCTTGTTCGCGTTGGCCTTCGTTGGCGATCTCGAACTCGAGGTAGCCCTTGCCGGTGTCCTTCTTCCACTTCTCGAGGCCCTGGTAGGCCGCCTCGTTGAACGACTTGTCGAACTTGCCGCCCATGTCATAGACCACTGCAGGATCGGCCAGCGCCGACAGGCTGAGGCTCAGGGCGGTGGCCAGCAATCCGAATCGCAAGAAGATGTTCATGGTTTTTGCGTCAACGAGTTGGGGAGGAGGGCGTGAAGATGCAATGATGCATCCAAACGATGCGCAAACGTTTGCCGTTGACACGATAAGCAGGAACCGGGCCCGATAATTTGGTTGTCGACCAGGCGCCAAGGCCGATGAAGGCTGGCGCATTTCCTGCGCTATCTCGCCGAGACTGCGCGTACCGCACGGTTCATCAAGAAAGACAGAAAGGAACCGCCTTGATCCCACCGACCTTGCCTCTCACCCAGTCTCCGGACTGGACCGCCTTGCCCAAGGTCTTGCTGCACGAACACCTCGACGGCGGTCTGCGGCCGCAAACCCTGCTCGAGCTGTGCCGGGCCCATGGGCTCAGCGTGCCGGCTGAAGATGCCACGGCCTTGGCCGCGTGGATGCATGCGAACGCCGACTCGGGCAGCCTCGTGCGCTACCTGCTCGGCTTCTCGCTCACCGTCGCTGCGATGGCCTCGGCCGAAGCCTGCGAGCGCGTGGCCTTCGAGGCGGCCGAAGATGCGCGTCTCGACGGCTGCGTGATGGCCGAGTTCCGCATGGCCCCTCTGCTGCTGGAGCCGCACGGCCTGTCGGGCCAGGCTGTCGTCGAGGCACTGGTGAGCGGCCTGCGCCGAAGCACGTTGCCCAGCGGGCTGATCGTCTGCGCGATGCGAACCGATTCGCCCGACGAGACGTTGCGCGCGGCCGATCTCGCCGCCCGCTATGCCGGCCAGGGCGTCATCGGCTTCGACCTGGCAGGTGCCGAGCACGGCTTCCCGCCCACGCCGCATGCCAAGGCCTTTGCGCGGGCCCGCGATGCAGGCCTCGGGCTCACCTGCCACGCCGGCGAGGCCGATGTCGGTTCGCGCGTGCTGGAGGCCGCGTCGATCGGCCCGCGCCGCATCGGCCACGGCGTCAACATCATGCGTGGCGGCAGCGCCGAGCAGACGGCCAGCTGGGTCGCTCAGGCGAGGGCGCTCGGCCTGCATTTCGAGGTCTGCCCCAGCAGCAACGTGCACACCGGCGCGGCCGCGTCGATCGCATCGCACCCGATCGGCGCGATGGTCGAGGCCGGGCTGTCGGTCTCGTGCTCGACCGACAACCGCCTGATGTCGGGCGTGACCTTGAGCCACGAGCTGCAGGTCTTGCACGACGAACTCGGGCTGAGCCTCACGCAGTTGGGCCAGTTGATGCGCAATGCGGCCACCGCGTCCTTCCTGCCCGCCTTGGCGCGCGAGGCCGCCTTGCAAACCATGCAGCGCTGGGACGAAGCGACCACCAGCTGAACCTGTCGCCTTCGGCACACGCATTGAGGCGTGCGCCGATACCATCGACCGATGGTGGTGCCTTCCATGACCCTCGCGCCCGCGGCGCCTGCTCGCGCTGTGCTGAAACAGGTGCTCGCGCTGGCCGCGCCCACTTCCTTGCTGGCGGTGCTGCAGGTTGCCGCGCAGCTCGCCGAAACCGCACTTGCGGCGAGGCAGGGCACGGCGGCATTGGCCGGCTGGGCCGTGCTGCTGCCCTTCGCGTTGCTGTTGCAGCAGATGTCGGCTGGCGCCATGGGCGGCGGCGTGGTGTCGGCCGTGGCGCGCGCCTTGGGTGCCAAGCGCGTGGATGAAGCGTCGGCGCTGGTGCTGCACGCGCTCATCATTGCTGTGGTCGGCGGCTTGCTCTTCGCGATCGGCCTCTCGGTGTTCGCGCGGCCCATGCTCACCGCGGTGGCTGGCCCGGCTGCAGCCGATGCCGCAACGGCGTACGCGGCCTGGCTGTTTGGCGTCGGCGCGATCCCGGCCTGGCTGGCGAACACGCTGGCCTCGGTGCTGCGCGGTGGCGGCCGCCATGCGCTCGCGGCGCGCACGCTGGTGTTGATGTGGATCGTGTTCCCGTTCCTGGCCTGGTTGCTGGCCGAGCCGGCGGGCTTCGGCCTGGTCGGCGTGGGTGCGGCGCTGGCGCTGGTGTCGTGGGCGGCGGCCATCGCGATGGCCTTCGCGGTGATGCGGGGCGGCGCGGGCTTCGTCCCAGAACTGCGCGCGCGGCCTTCGGGTGCGCTGTTCAAGCGCATCCTGGCGGTGGGTGCCGTGGCCTGTGCGCTGGCCACCCTCGCGAACCTCGCCACCATCCTCGTCACAGCGCAGTTGCGCAGCCACGGCGTGGCTGCGGTGGCGGCCTATGGCATTGCGGCGCGCCTCGAATTCCTGGTCGTGCCACTGGCTTTTGGCGTCGGCTCGGCACTCACGGCGCTGGTGGGTCGCGCGGTGGGTGGGGGCGATTGGCCGACGGCGCGCCGCACGGCCTGGGTCGGCGGCATGTTGTCGTTCGCCGTCACCGGGGTCATCGGCCTGGGTGTGGGTCTCATGCCCTTGGGCTTTGCACACCTTTTCACCAATGATGCGGCCGTGGCCGGCATCGCCGCCCGCGCGCTCACCTTCACCGGGCCGGCCTTCGGCGGCTTCGGTCTGGGCATGGCGATGTACTTTGCCTCGATGGGCGCCGGCCGCATGCGCTGGCCCGTGCTGGCGGCCTTGGCGCGCATCGGCCTCGCGGTGGGCGGCGGCTGGTGGCTGGCCAACGGGGCCGGGCTGGGGCTGGAAGGTCATTTCATCGGCGTGGCGCTGGGCATCACGGCCTACGGGGCCATCACCGCCTCGAGCGTGCGGCCAGGTGCCTGGCCGGGCGCAGTTCGCAGCTGAGGGTCACGCCTGCGGCACACCGGTTGCCTCGAAGTCGAAGCCAGCGTGTCGCGTTCCAGACGGTCGCCCGCTTCGGCCAGTTTTGCCGCAAGACCTTCATACGGAAGGTAAGGGCGGCGCTGTCTGTCACCCTTACCAGGAGAAACCAATGAAGAACCTCACTCGACTCTCTTTCATTGCCGTCATGGCGGCTGCCTTGCTCGGTGCCGGTTGCAACAAACGCGACGACGCGGCGGCCCCGCCAGCCGCAGGCGGCGCGGCCCCCGCGACGCCGATGTCTTCGGCTTCTGCTGCGAGCCAATAAGACTTGATGTTCTGGAACGCCTACGCACCGTGGTTGCCGGTGCTGGGCGTTGCCGCCGTCGCGGCTTTATTGGCGCTGCTGGCCAAGCGCATCAGCCGCGTCGTCATCTTTCGCGTTGCGCGTTACTCGCCGCTGGTCGACGTGATCGTGCGCCAGTGCAACCGCGCGGCCAGCCTTCTCTTTCCGCTGGTCGCGTTGCAAGCCGTGTGGCAAGGCGCGCCCGACGATCTGCAATCCATTCAGGGCGTGCGGCACGTCACCGGGCTGCTGCTGATTGCTGCTGTGACGTGGCTGGCCGTGTCCGCAGTGCGCGGCGTTGCCGAGGGTGTGATCAAGCTGCACCCGGTCGACGGGTCCGACAACCTGCAGGCACGTCGCATCCACACGCAGACGCGGGTGCTGTCGCGTATCGCGATGGGCGCCGTGCTGGTGGCTGGTGTCGCGTTCGCACTGATGACCTTCCCTGGCGCGCGCCAGCTGGGCGCGAGCCTGCTGGCCTCGGCAGGCGTGGCCGGGCTGGTGGCGGGCATCGCCGCACGCTCGGTCTTCGGCAACCTGATCGCGGGCCTGCAGATCGCGCTGTCGCAGCCCTTTCGCATCGACGACGTGCTGATCATCGAAGGCGAGTGGGGCCGCGTCGAAGAGATCACCGGCACCTACGTCGTGCTGCGCATCTGGGACGAACGGCGGCTGATCATTCCGCTGCAATGGTTCGTTGAACACCCGTTCCAGAACTGGACGCGCAGCAGCGCCGAGTTGCTGGGCACGGTGTTCCTCTCGGTCGATTACTCGCTGCCGCTCGAACCGCTGCGCCAGGAAGCCCAGCGCGTGTGCGAGGCTTCGCCCGACTGGGACAAGCGCGTGTGCCTGGTGCAGGTGACCGATGCCACCGAGCGCAGCATGCAGCTGCGTGTGCTGGTGAGTTCCGCCTCTTCCGGGCAGAACTTCGACCTCCGCTGTGCAGTGCGCGAGGCGCTGATCGCTTTCATCCAGCGTGAGCACCCGGAGTCGCTGCCTCGTTTGCGTGCGGACGTGAACGCGGCGGACAGCGTGTCGCCGCGCCCTGCGTTGGCCTGAGGTGCAGCCTACCGCTCAAGCAAGCAACTTCCTGCAAATCCTCGTGTTGACTGGTGCGCCCGGCTGGGATCGAACCAGCAACCCCTGCCTTCGGAGGGCAGTACTCTATCCATTGAGCTACGGACGCGCAGGGCGGCGATTCTATCAGCGCACTTTCCCCAGACGTCCGCCCCCGAGGCGCCCGCATATAATTCCGCGGTTTTGCGCCACCCAGCGGTCCAGCCACCGAGGATTTCATGAGCGACCCCCATCACAGCAGTTCCGAACACGACGACGCGGCCCACGAAGGGCCGGTGAAAACCGTCAAGCAGCTCATTGCTGCGGTGATCTTTGCGTTCGTCATTCCCATTGCTGTCATCGTGCTGCTGGTCAGCCACGTCGGCTCCAACCCGCAGCCGTCTGCCGGCAGTGACGGCATGTCGCCCGAAGCCACGGCCAAGCGCATCCAACCCGTTGCCAGCGTGGAAGTGAAAGACCTCAACGACGCGGCTTCCATGAAGACCGGCGACCAGGTGTTTGCCGCCCAGTGCACCGCCTGCCACACCGCGGGCGTGGCAGGCGCGCCCAAGTTCGGTGACGCCGCCGCCTGGGCTCCGCGCATCGGCCAGGGCTACGAAACGCTGCTGACGCACGCACTCAAGGGCAAGGGCGCGATGGGCCCGCAAGGTGGTGGTGATTTCAGCGACTTCGAGATCGGCCGGGCCGTGGTCTACATGGCCAACAAGGGCGGTGCGAAGTTCGACGAACCCAAGGCGCCTTCCGCCGCAGCCTCGGGCGCGGCATCGGAGGCTGCGGCTGCTTCGGCTCCGGCAGCTGCCGCCAGCAAGTAAGCCGGGCTCCGCTCGCGAAAAGCCGACCTGCGGGTCGGCTTTTTCATGCCCGCATTTCCGGGCGGCGGCTGAACTGCATCTGAACGGACGCGGGCTGAGTACAGGGCTGGAGCGACTCGCACGCGAGTTCGCCCAGCCCTCGACAAACCCACTCCTGGAGATGCAAATGAAGAACACCCTGCTGCTCGTTGGCCTGACCGCCCTGGTTTCGGCCTGCGCCACCACCCCGGCGCCGATGATGGTCGACAACATGAGCCTGCCCGACGCGGTGCGCGCGCCGGCCGGCACCAGCCAGAAGATGTGGACCGTGGGCCGCGGCGAGCTCACCTACGAGTTCTGCGAGAAGAAGGACATGGCCGGCCAGTTCGAGTGGGGCTTCGTCGGCCCGGTGGCCACGCTGTACGGCGCCGACCAGAAGGTTGTCGGCAAGTACTACGCCGGCCCGACCTGGGAGTCGGCCGACGGGTCCAAGATCACCGGCAAGCAGGTAGCCACGGCACCGGGCGGCGCGGGCAACATTCCGCTGCAGCTGGTGAAGGCCGAGCCGGGGATGGGCAGCGGCGCGATGCAAGGCGTGGCCTACGTGCAGCGGCTCAACACGCGCGGCGGTGTGGCGCCCAGCGAGCCCTGCGGCATGGCGATGAAGGGCCAGCGCCAGCAGGTGAGCTACGCGGCCGACTACGTGTTCTACGGCATGTGAGCCGGCTTCTTCGGCTCGGCCTGGGCCTGCGGGCTCAGGCAGTGGCCGAAGCGCTGCGGCAGGTCGGCGCCGCGCAGGTCGGCCACGGCCCAGAGGCCTTGCTCGATCGCGTCGGCGGCCGTTTCCATGTCGAGCGTGTGCACGACGCCGAGGCCGATGTCGGTGCCGATGAAGAGCCGACCAGTCTCGTCGACGATGGCGGATTCGAAGTGCGCTTCGCGGCCGGTGTGTGAGCGCAGCTGCGGCACCGAGCCGGCCACGGCCTTCAGGCGCCAGACCCAGGGCGCGGCTTCGAGCTCCACGTAGACCCGCTGCGGGCCGTTCTGGAAGTACCAGCAGCCGCGTTCGTCGTGGTCGTAGTTGCGCTCGATGAACTCGCGCAGCTTGTCGTGGTTGATGCGGCTGCCCTTGATGCGGGGGAAGGGGCCGGCGGCCTGGATGCGGTCATCGCGCATGTACCAGTCGCCGCGTGCATCGAGCGCCAGCCAGCCGTAGCAGGCCGGCACGTTGGGCCACTTCTTCAACGCGGCTTTGACCATCTCATCCATCGCGGTTCTCCTCTACGTAGCGGGCCGAGCGCCGGGCCGCCCCAAGCCGGCCCGCATCCCCTTGGGGGATCGCTCGACGTACTCGTCGAGCGAGGGGTCGTCATGCGTGGGCAGACATCCAGCCCATCACCTGCTCGGGCAGCGTGAGCACGTGGCCCGGCCAGCGGCCGCGTGCAAAGCCGACGTGGCCGCCGTGCTCGGGTTGCCAGAGTGTCACGAAGGCGCCCACTTCGTGCGCATGGGGCAGACTGGCTGCGGGCACGAAAGGGTCATTGCGGGCATTGAGCACCAGCGCCGGCACGCGGATGCGGTGCAAGTGCGGCTTGGCCGAGCCGCGCTGCCAATAGTCTTCGGTGTTGCGAAAGCCGTGCAGCGGTGCGGTGAAGATGTTGTCGAACTCGTAGAGGTCGCGCGCCGCCCGCAGCTTGCGGCCATCGAACAGGCCCGGATGCTGCGCCAGCTTGCGCAAAGCCTTAGGCACCATGCTGCGCAGGAACATGCGGGTGTAGACCTGCCGGTTGAAGCCGCGGCCGATCGCATGGCCGCCGGCCGCCAGGTCGATGGGCGAGCTGATCGCGCACACGGCCCGCACGGTCTGCGAAGCCGTCTCGCCCGCTTCCTCGGCCCAGCGCAGCAAGGCATTGCCGCCGAGCGACACGCCCACGGCCACGATGGGGCCGGCGTGCAGCGTGCGCATGCGTTCGAGCACCCAGCCGATCTCTTCATGGTCACCCGAGTGATAGGCCCGCGGCGCAAGGTTCAGCTCGCCCGAGCAGCCGCGGAAGTGCGGCACCGCATAACGCCAGCCGTTCTCGCGCGACCAGTTGGCGAAGGCTCGGGCGTAGTGGCTGGCCGAGGAGCCTTCGAGGCCGTGGAAGAGCACGAGCAGTGGGCGCTGCTGGCCGTCGTCAGCAGGCTGCGTGTTGAAGTCGACGTCGATGAAGTCTTGGTCGGGCGTGGTCCAGCGCTCGCGCCGGTAGACCGGCGGCGGGCCCTGGTGGCTGCGCGAGAACAACGCCGGCCAGATGGTCTGCAGGTTGCCGCCGACCGGGCCGTTGCCGGCGAGCCAGCGGGGCGCGTGGTAGTTCTGCATCGGTGCTAACAGTTGCTCAGTGAAGAACCGAAGGCGTCTCGCCCACCTCCGGCAACTCTTGCGTCGAGCCGGGGCTGGCGTGGTGGGCCACCAGGCGCCAGCCCAGGGCCGCTTTCACGTAGACGTTGGTGGCGATGACCCAGGCCGACTGCAGGCCCTCTTCGGTCATGACCTGGATGCGCTCGACCACGCTGTGCACTGCGCTGTCGTGCGTGACGACGCGTCGCACCTTCTCGGGGTGGGCGTCGATCACGCCGTTGGCGAACATGGCATCGAAGGCGGCGCGGATGGCCGCCGGGCCGACGACGCGCGGGCCGCCCGGGTGCACGCAGCAGATCTCGTCATCGTCGGACCACACGGCCATCAGCTTCTCGATGTCGCCGCGCTGCAGCGCTTCGTAGAACTGGGCTTCGGCGTCGTCGGGCGACGTCATCAGCGCGATGTCGTGGGGCTTGGGGCGTGCCATGGTGCGTCGGGTTCAGTGAAAGATCACCGTCTTCTGGCCGTTCAGCAGCACGCGGTGTTCCACATGCCAACGCACTGCACGTGCCAGCACCATGCATTCGACGTCGCGGCCCGCGGCGGTGAAGCCCTCGGCGCTCAGCGAGTGGTCCACGCGGGCCACGTCCTGTTCGATGATGGGGCCTTCGTCGAGTTCGGCGGTCACGTAGTGGGCCGTCGCACCGATCAGCTTCACGCCGCGGTCGTGCGCCTGGAAGTAGGGCTTGGCGCCCTTGAAGCTGGGCAAAAAGCTGTGGTGGATGTTGATCGCGCGTCCCTTCAGGAAGCTGCAGAAATCGGCACTCAGGATCTGCATGTAGCGCGCCAGAACCACCAGGTCGATCTGGTGCTCGGTGATCAGGGCCTCGATCTGTTGCTCTTGCGCGCGCTTCGCGTCCGCGCTGCTGCCCGCTGCCAGCGGCAGGTGGTGGAACGGGATGTCGTAGCGCGCGGCCAGGTCGGCGAAGGTCGGGTGGTTGGACACGATGGCCGGGATGTCCACCTGCAATTGGCCCGAATGCCAGCGGTAGAGCAGATCGTTGAGGCAGTGGCCGTGCTGGCTCACCATCAACAGCACGCGTGGGCGGCGAGCGCGGCTGTGGAACTGCGCGTCCATGCCGAACTGCTCGCGCACGCTGGTGAAGAGCGTGTTCAGCGTGTCGGTGTGGGCCAGGTGCGGCGGGGCTTCGAAATGCACCCGCATGAAGAACAGGCCGGTGCTGTGAACGCCATCTTCATCGGGCAGATCGCCGAACTGCTGTGAGTCGACGATGTTGCAACCGGCCTGGTACAGCAGGCCCGAGACAGCGTAGACGATGCCTTTGGCATCGCGGCAGGACAGCGTGAGGACGAATTCGCGTGAGTGGGACACAGTGGACGGCATGGTGCATCGAATTGTACGGACGGCCTCTCGTGTAAGAAGTCGCACCCCCGATACGACCACGACAACCGATCAATCCGCGCTTGCTGGCGACCCTAGAATGCCGCAGCGTGACGCACATCACATCCTTCATTGCCCATGGCCGTCGACCCGCAAGAGTGGAGTGAGAAAAGCCGCGACCTGTCGCGCCTGCTGGCGCGTGCCGGCCTGGGCGACCGCGCTGCATTCGCGCTGCTGTACGAACGCACCAGTGCGCATCTGTTCGGTGTCGTGCTGCGTATCAACAGGGACAGGGCGCAAGCCGAAGACGTGCTGCAAGAGGTCTATGTCAATGTCTGGCGGGCTGCGCAGAGCTTCGATGCGGCACAAAGCCAGCCCTTGACGTGGCTCACGAGCATTGCGCGAAACCGTGCGATCGACAGCTTGCGCCGCAAGCAGGCCGAGCCGCAAACTCAGCCCGCTCCCCTGGCAAGCGACTCCGACGAGGAACGAGACGTGTACGACGATCTGGCCGACAACGCACCCGGACTGCTGGCCCTGTTGAGCCAGGCGTCGGACGCGCGCGCCTTGTCGGAATGCATGCAAGGCCTGTCGCCGCAGCAGCGGCAGAGTGTGGCGCTGGCTTTCTACGACGGCCTGAGCCATGCCGAAGTCGCCGAGCAGATGAAAGAACCCTTGGGCACGGTGAAGTCGTGGGTGCGCCGCGCGTTGCTGTCCCTGAAGTCTTGCCTCGAAAACGCCGTCGTGCGCGACGCTCAGGCAGAGTAGCCATGGACTACAGCCGCCCCGAACTCTCAGATCGCCTGGCCGCCGCCTACGTGGCCGGCACGCTGCGCGGCCCCGCGCGCCGCCGTTTCGTTTCGCTGATGCGCTCGCACCCCGGCCTGCGCCACGCGGTGAGCGCATGGGAAGCGCGGCTGATGCCGCTGACCACCAGCGTGGTGCCGGTGACGCCGCCACCGCATGTGTGGCAGGGCATCGAGGCACGCATTGCACCGGCCAAGGCGGCCGCGCCCGCAGCCACTGGCTGGTGGGCGCAGCTCGCGTTCTGGCGTGCGCTGTCGGGCGTGGCGACGGTGGCCGCGTTGACGCTCGCCATGCTGCTGGCCAGCCCGCAGCCATCGCAACCACCGATCGTTGTGGTGCTGTCGGCAGCCGGTGGCGCGGCACCCGACGGTGGCGTGATCCCGGCCTCGTTCATCGCGAGCATCAGCGCCGACGGCCGCGCGATGGTCACCAAGCCGATCACCAACGTGTCGCTGCAATCCGACCGGGCGCTCGAGCTGTGGGCCGTGCCACCGCAAGGCGCACCGCGTTCGCTGGGCTTGATCTCGGCCCAGGGCGCCACCGTGGTCAAGCGCGGCAAGGTGCTCGACAACACCGCAGCGCTGGCGGTCAGCCTCGAGCCCACCGGCGGTTCGCCGACCGGCGCACCGACCGGCCCGATCCTCTACGTCGGCAAGCTGGTGTTGTGATGCGGTGATGCGGCCGACGGCAGCATGACGCTGAAGGTCGAGCCCGCGCGCAGCACGCTGCGCACCTCGATGCGCCCGTGCATCAGCGTGACCAGCGCCCGCGTGATGGCCAGGCCGATGCCGGTGCCTTCGATGCCGCTGCGGCGCTGCCCCAGGCGGTTGAAAGGCTCGAACAGGTTGGCCATGTGCTCGGGTGCGATGCCCAGGCCGGTGTCGACGATGCGCAGGCAGATCTTGTCGCGCTGGGCGGTTGTTTCGATGCGCACTGTGCCGCTGCGGCGGTTGTACTTGATGGCGTTGCTGAGCAGGTTGAGCACCACCTGCTTCAGCCGCGTCGGGTCGGCGCGCACTCGGAGCGGCTCTTCCGTGCCGCCCCATTGCAGGTTCACGTCGGCCACCTGTGCTGCAGGCGCGAGCATGTCGGCGCACTCGCGCAGCAGCGGCAGCAGGGGCACATCGACCAGGTCCACCGAGAGCTGGCCGGTCTCGATGCGCGAGTGGTCGAGCAGGTCGCTGATCATGCGCAGCAGGTGTTCGCCCGATTCGCGCACCAACGCCACCCGCTGGCGCTGCGCCGGGCTCAGCGGGTCGACCTCGTCCAGCTCCAGCAGCTGCGCAAAACCCAGCACGGCATTCAGCGGCGTGCGCAGCTCGTGGCTCATGCGCGAGAGGAATTCAGTCTTCGCCCGGTTGGCGGCTTCGGCGGTGGCGGCGAGTTCACGGGCTTTCTCGAGTTCACGGTGTTCGGTGATGTCTTCGAGGTAACCATGCCACGCCACGTCGCCATTGGCCTCGATGCGCGGTGACGAGACACCCAGCATCCAGCGCATCTGCCCGTTGGGGTGCTGGTAGCGGAACTCGATGCGGCGCGGCGTCTGGCTGCGCATCCACCCTTCGAGCGCGCGGTTGATCTGCTGTCGGTCGGCCGGGTCGATGCGTCTGAACAGCAGGCCGGCGTCGAGCATCAAGGCCTCCCGGTCCAGGCCCAGCACGTCGTGGCAGCGCTCGCTGACATAGGGGATGGCACCGCGGCCGCCCACCGGCACGCGGAACTGATAGAGCAGCCCCGGCACGTGGCGGGTGATCTGGCGCAGGCGCTCGTCGCGCTCGGCGGTTTCGCTCTCGGCCCGCCGGCGCAGCGTCACGTCGCTCAAGGTGCCGACCATGCGTCGCGGCGTGCCGTCGGGCCACCATTCGACGATGCGCCCGCGCTCGGCCAGCCAGCGCCAGCTGCCGTCCTTGGCGAGCGCGCGGTATTCGCTTTCGTACGACGGTGTGTGGCCGGCGGCATGTGTCAGGTAGGCGGCGTCGTTGTCGGGCAGGTCGTCGGGGTGGATGACGGTATTCCAGCCCGCTTGCGTCGACTTGAGCTCGCCCGGCGCATAGCCGAGCAGGGCCACGCTGCCGTTCATGCCGGTGAGCACGTCATGGGGCAGGTCCCAGGCCCAGACCGAGGTGCCGGCACCGACCAGCGCCTCGTTCATCAGCTGGTTGGCGTCAGAGTCCATGGGCTTGGGGTCTGTCGGCGCCATGGGCATCAGCCAACGCTGCCTCGACACGCGACGCCGGCACACCGGTCAGGCAACGGGTGTGGCCGAAGCGGCAGACGCGGTCGAAGCAAGGCGCGCAGTCGAGCTGCAGCTCTTCCTTGAACCAGAGCACGCGCGCCTTCGGGTTGAGCGGCGGCGTGTGCTCGGGGCTGGTCGAGCCGAATACGGCGACCTGAGGCACGCCGAAGGCCGCGGCTACGTGCATCAAGCCTGAGTCGTTGCTGACCACCCCGCGCGCGGCGGCGATGAGCGCCATGGCATCGATGAGCGTGGTCTGCCCGGCGAGCACGCGGCAGGCGCCGGGCGCGGCGCGGGAAATGTCTTCGCACAAGGCGGCCTCCTTGCCCGAGCCGAGCAACACGATCGGCAGGCCGTGCGCCGCATGCAGTGCGCGTGCCAGCTCGGCGTAGTGGCTGGCCGGCCAGCACTTGGCGGGGCCGTATTCGGCACCGGGCGCGAAGGCCCAGTAGCCCTGGGGCGTGAGCGACTGTTGGGCCGTCACCTGCTGCAGGCGCGCGTCGTCGAAGTGAAGCCGCGGTTGCTCGCTCGCCGGTGCTGCGCCCGAGAGCGCGCGGTAGAAGGCCACCATCGGCGGGCGGCCTGCCGGGCTGGGCAAGCGCTCGTTCAGTAGCAGGTAGCGGCCTTCACCGTGATAACCCACGCGCTTGGGGATGCCGGCGAAGAACGGGATCAGCGCGGCCTTCAGCGAGTTGGGTAGCACATACGCGGTGTCGAAACGGCCGCGCAAGCCGGCGGCCAATGTGCGCCGTGCCGACCAGTCGAGGCGCCCATGCGCGAACGGGAGGTCGATCACCTCGCCAACCTGCGGCATCGCGCGGTACACCGGCGCCACCCAGGGCAGCGCAGCCACGACGAGTTGCTCACCGCGAGCGGTGAGGACGCGCAGCAAGGGCTCCGACATCACCGCGTCGCCGATCCACTGCGGCGCGATGACCAGCGTGTTCACGTCGGCGTCAACCCGCCCGGCGCTCGGCTGCGCCTTGCCGAGCGGCATGAGCGATGAGACGCGTGACCCTGCATCCTCAGTGCCCGCCGTGCACTTTTTCGCCGGCCTTGAGGCGGTACACCGTACCGCAGTACGGGCACTTGCCTTCACCGGTGGTCGCCACGTCGATGAAGACCTTGGGGTGGGTGCTCCAGAGCGTCATCTTCGGGTTGGGGCAGTGGACGACGCCAGGGCCTTGCAGGTCCTTGGCGAGGAGTTCCACGACTGCTTTGGGTTCGCTCATGTCGGTCTCTTCAAACGGGGGTGAGCCATTCGGCATATTTCGGGTTGCGGCCGTTCACGATGTCGAAGAACGCGCTCTGGATCTTCTCGGTGATGGGCCCGCGCGAGCCGCTGCCGAGTTCGATGCGGTCGAGCTCGCGGATCGGCGTCACTTCGGCGGCGG
>Ga0307515_10000495_pt1 | contig 94319 bp, 93 predicted proteins | sample 17_EM_MG_FD_194513 | JGI IMG/M metagenome (GOLD analysis project Ga0307515, IMG submission 194513) | Populus trichocarpa ectomycorrhiza microbial communities from riparian zone in the Pacific Northwest, United States - 17_EM | ecosystem: Host-associated > Plants > Roots > Unclassified | place...
CGTGCGGCGAGGTGGCTGTTCACCCAGTCGCTCTGCACCGCCGTGCCGACGAACCCGCCGCCGTGCACGTGCAGCACGAGCGGCAGGTCGGCGCGTGCGCCGCCGTGCCTGGGTGACGGCCGGTAGACCCGGACCCGGATCCGGCGATCCGGCAGCGTCACCTCCTGCCACCGGATCTCGGCGCCGCGGTCCGGGCAGCCGGTGATCACGCGGGTGAGGCGGGACGCCCGTTTGCGGTTCTCCGCGTCACGGAAGGCGGCCAACTCCTCGGTCGTCAACGTCAGCCAGTCTCGCTCCTTCCCCAGGGCATGGAGCAGCCGGATGCCCAGCGGCGGCCGGTCAGTGCCGGTGAACTCGTTCATGGCTCTCCTCGATCACGATAGTTTCGATACCGGAAGTAGCGAAACCGATAGTAGCGTAATTGGCTACTGTGTAGCGATGAGCCCAGCGACCCCCTCCGTCAGACAGCCCGGTCGCCCACGCGTCGGCATCGATGCCGTGGTCTTCTCCGCGACGCTGAACACGGTTCACGAGTGGGGCTACGCGGGCGCGACGATGGATCGCATCGCGGCGGCGGCGGGGGTCGCGAAGACGACGATCTACCGCCGGTGGGAGTCGAAGGGCGCGCTGATCGTGGACAGCCTCCTCGACGCGTTCGGTCCGCTGCCCTTGGTCGGCGGTGACCGGGCCGAGCTCCTGACCTCGGCCATCCGTTGGGTCGCGGCGAAGATCGGCGAGCCGGGAGTCGCGGCGGCGTTCGCCGGGGTGTTCGTGGACGGTGTCAGCGATCCGGTCCTGCGCGAGGTCCTGTCCAGCCGGTTGCAGGATCCCTATCTGCGTGCGCTGCGGGACGCGCTGGACGAGCCGGAGCACCGGATCCTGCTGTTCATCGACACCGTTGTCGGAACCCTGCTGCACCGCATGGGCATGACCGGCGCACCGATGGTCGACGCCGACGTCACCGCATTGACCGAAATGGTGCTGCACCAATTCGGCTGACCGCGGCCGATATCAGCCATCGGCGGTACGCGGGATTTGGCACGATCGGCCTATGCTGGGCCCCTTGGCTTCGTCCCCCCGAATCGAGGATGCACAGTGGCGAATGATGAGCAGGTAGCCCCCAAACTGGACACCGGCGTGCCACACACCGCGCGGATCTGGAACTACCTGCTCGGCGGCAAGGACAACTTCGCCGTCGACCGGGCGGTCGGCGATCAGATCCTCGTCGGACAGCCGGCGCTCGCCGAAAATGCCAGGCTCAGCCGCGCCTTCCTGGTCCGCGCGGTGCGCTACCTGGCCGGCGAGGCGGGTGTGCGCCAGTTCCTGGACATCGGCACCGGCCTGCCCACCGCCAACAACACCCACGAGGTGGCCCAGTCGGTGGCCCCGCAGAGCCGCATCGTCTACGTCGACAACGACCCGCTCGTGCTCGCGCACGCCCGCGCCCTGCTGACCAGCAAGCCCGAGGGCGTCACCAACTACGTCGACGCCGACCTGTATGACACCGAGCTGGTCCTCCGTGAGGCGCAGCGCACGCTTGACTTCACCGAGCCGGTCGCGGTGCTGTTCATGGGCGTGCTCGGCCACGTCGAGGACGATTCCGTCGCGATGGGCATCGTCCGGAAGGCGATGGACGCCGTGCCGTCCGGCAGCTACCTCGCCGTGTACGACGGCACCGACTCCTCGCCGGAGGTCGTCGAGGCCGCCCGCCTCTGGAACCAGTCCGCCGCTCTGCCCTACCACCTGCGCAGCAACGAACGCCTCGCCAAGTTCTTCGAGGGTCTGGAGCTGGTCGAGCCGGGCCTGGTCTCGGTGACCAAGTGGCGGCCGGAGGCCGACTCGGCGGTGATCGATCAATACTGCGCCGTCGGGCGCAAGCCGTAGGTCTTACCAGCCGCCACGCGAGCTCGGCGACGCGCTGCAGGACCGGTCTAGGTGACAGCCCTGGGAAGCGGGTCGGGCGTCGGCGCCGTGCGCTGCTCCACGACCTCGAAGCGATGCTGGTGGGCCGACGGGTGGTAGATCTCGTTGAAGACTCCGATGGCCTCACCGCCGATGCCGCGCCGACGGGCACGGGATCCCAGCCACACGAGGCCGCGCATGATCGCGACCATGCCGGCGGCGTACATGAGAAACGCCAAGACCTCGCTCATGGCGTCACCCTACGCCTCGGTATGAAGGTCAACTGGCCACGATCGGCTGAGCCGGCCGGCGGGAGGCCGCAACCCGGCCCGGGTGCCGTACGTTCTCTGAACCGTCCGTCCCAGATCCGAGTCAAGGCGAGGGCACCATGAATGTGATCGACCTGGACCGGCCGGCCGCCGTACCCCCTGCTCGTAGCCGCAAGTCGCACCTGCTGGTCGCTTCCGCGTTGGTGATCGGCGCCGTTCTGGGCGCCGCCGTCACCTACGGCTGGTCCGCGCGCCGGCAGGCCGCGGCCCAGGACCGGCAGGTCTCGGTCTTCGTCTTCGCCGAGGCCAGCCAGTTCCTCGACGGCGCTCAGGCCGGCAGCGTCGTCCTCAACGGCCGGGTCGCCACCGTCACCCTCACCCGGCGGGTGACGCTCGTGAACGCGGGCCCGATGCCGATCAACATCCGCGATCTGTCCGGGTCCCGGCCGGGCGTCAGCGTGCGCGGGGTGGACAAGCAGCGGTGGGTCGCGCCCGGCGCGACGGTGCAGGCGGACGCCGATGTGCAGGTCGACTGCGTGCGCGGGCTGCCGCTCGGCAGGCTCCCCGTCACCCTGTCGGTGCAGACCTACGATGAGGAGGATCGCGAGGCCCGGCCGCGCGACGGCTTCGACGGCACGCCGTGGAGCGAGCAGGCCGAGGCCGCCTGCGCCGGCGAGGCCTAGAGAGCGGCGGCCGGCAGGGCGAACGCCTGGCGGCAGTGGGGCAGCAGGGCCCGCAGCACGGTGCTCTCGCCCTTGCGCCAGACCAGGGCGAGCGTCGACGGCAGGTCGATGTCGTCGATCGGCACCGACCGCAGGCCCTCTTGCTCGGCCGTCATCGACGCGCTGAGGATCGCCACCCCGAGGCCGCGAGCGGCCAGATCCAAAACCGCGCCCGGCGCCGTCGCCTGCAGGGCGACGGTCGGGCGGATCCCGGCGGCCGCGCAGGCCTGGTCGAGCACGCTGCGGATCCCGGTGCCCACCGGCAGACAGATCAACGGGTACGCGGTCAGCCGGCGCAGTGGCACCGTCTCCCACTCGGCCAGAGCATGTTCCGGGGTCACCGCCGCGACCAGCCCCTCGCTGACGATCGTCAACGACTCCAGCCCCTCCGGCAGGCCGCCCGCCACGGCCGCCAGGGCGATGTCGGCGTGGCCGGCGCGGACGTTCTCCAGCAGCGCATCCGAGTTGTCCTCGGTCAGGGTGATCTCGATGCGCGGGTGCCGGCGGTGGAACGAGGCCAGCGCGTCGAACAGCGGGGTCACCGTGCAGCCGGTGACCATGCCGATCCGCAGCCGGCCGCGGACCAGGCCGTTCACGTCGTCGCAGGCGGTGCGGATCGCCTGGGCCGCCGCCAGCGCCTTGCGGGCGTGCGGCAGCGCCGCCGCCCCGGCCGGGGTGAGGCGGACCATGCGGGCGGAGCGGTCGAACAGGTCCGCGCCGAGCTCGCGCTCGAACTGGCGGATCTGGGCGCTGACGCCGGACTGGGTGATGTGCACGCGGTCCGCGGCGCGGGTGAAGTTGGCCTCCTCGGCCACCGCCACGAAGTATTCGAGCTGCCGCAGATCCATGAGTGAAGATACTAGCTACGACAAGAACCATCTGTTGGACTTGTCACTCGGATGGGTCGAGGCTGGTGCCATGACCGAACGCGAGAGGGCCGTCAGGCCAGAGGATCTCACCCGGCTGTTCGTGGAGCGCGCCAACGCCAAGGACGCCGAGGGGATCGCGCTGCTCTACGAGCAGGACGCCGTCATGGCCTACCCACCCGGTCAGCAGACCGTCGGCCGGGACGCCATCCGCAAGCTGTGGGAGGTCGCCCTGCCGCGGCTGCCCGCCTTCGAGCAGGAGCCGCCGCTGCCCACCCTGATCAGCGGCGAACTGGCCCTGACCTCGACGCCGCCCAGGGACGGCTCCGGGGCCCGCGCCCAGGTGGTCCGCCGGCAGAGCGACGGCACCTGGTTGCGGGTCCTGGACCAGCCGGAGTTCGTCGTCCCGGGTTAGACCGGGTTAGAGCTGGGCGAGGATCGCCCGGCCGGCGGCCTCGGCCGAGGCCGGATTCTGCGCGGTGATCAGGTTGCCGTCGACGACAACGTGCGACGCCCACGCCGGGCCGGCTTCGAAGACGGCACCGCCGGCGCGCAGCCGTGCCTCCAACAGCCACGGCGCGTTGTCCGCCAGCCCGGCCTGTTTCTCCTCGTCGTCGGTGAAGGCGGTCAGCTTGCGGCCCTTGAAGAGCCAGTTGCCCTCGGCGTCGCCGGCCGCGAGGAACGCGGCCGGGCCGTGGCAGAGCGAGGCGACGACCTTGCCGCTGTCGGGGAGCATCGCGGCCAGGATGCGGGCGACGTCCGGGTTGACGGCCAGGTCCTGCATCGGCCCGTGCCCACCGGGGATGAAGACCCCGTCGTACGCGGCCGGGTCGACCTCCTCGAGCCGGGCCGGCGACTCCAGCAGGTCCTTGACACTGTCCAGATACGCCCGCAGCTCCGGCGCCCCGGCGTCACCCAGGCTCGCCTGGTCGGCGACCGGGACGCGGGCGCCCGGCGTGGCGATGGTGACGTCGTGGCCCGCCTCGATCAGCAGGCGGTGCGGCGTGACGAACTCCTCGGCCCAGAACCCGGTCGGATGCTGGGTGCCGTCCTTGAGGCTCCACACCCGGGCGCCGGAGAGCACCAGCAGGACAGATGACATGACTACCTCCACGTGTCGACTTCTGTGACCACCGTATGCCCAACGGTCCTAACCTTCCACGCAACTTCGGTCGAAAAGTTAGAACCGTCTCTCTTTAGCCCGCAACGTGGGCCCGGGTAAGCTCGGGAGATGCAGGAGGATGTCTGCGCGCCCGCGGTGTGCGCCAACAGCGATCTCATCGTGGGCTTCGCCAACACCGGGACGGGGCTGACGGCCTGGCTCACCCGCTGTGCCGGTGAGCCGACGGTCGACGAGGTCGACATCGTCGCCGCCCGGGACCTGCGGGCCGCCCTGTTGACGCTGCTGCGGGCGCACTCCGGTTGCGTGGCCGACGATGTCGAGGTGCCCGCGGCCCAGGCCTACCTGCGGCGCATCGCGGTCCGCTATCCGCTGGTCCCGCAGATCAGCGTCGAGGGCTGCACCCTGGTGCCGGCCCAGACCGGGGTGCTCGGTGTCTTCGGCGCGGTGCTCGCGGCGGTCACCAACCTGGCGTACCAGGGCGGTTGGCCGCGGGTGAAAGTCTGCAAGAACATTGCGTGCCACGAGGCCTTTTTCGACAAGACGCGGAATTCCTCGGGGCTCTACTGCGGCCCCGCGTGCAGCTCCCAGGTTTCCATGCGGGCGTATCGGAGCCGGCGGAAGATCGCGTGAGCAGTGCCGATTGACAAGTCGCCAGGTCGCCGGTGATCGCGCGTCGCTGAGTCGTACGCCTCGTATGCGAGCAGCTGAACACCCGGTTCGCCGCCGTAGTGACCGCAGAACCTGCGGTGTTCGCGCGACCGGTTGAGCCCGCCTGGCGACTCGGCCGTCAGCGTACACGGACGGGGCGAATCCACCGCGGCGCGAAAAGGTCGTACGGCGGCGCAGAAACGGATTCGTGCTACGGTGAGTGTGTTCCCGTTTTGAATCCGTTGACGTTTCCGCGCCTGATGGGTATACGCACCCGTCCGGCGCTTTTTCGTTTTCGCCGACGTCGCGACACTCCTCCAGACGGGCCAAAAAATGATCATCCAGAAGAGCGCGATCACCGCTAAACTTCGCGAACGCGGGCAGAACGCCCGGGCGGACTTCGTCGACCGGGAGCTTCCCGACAACGTCGACACGTTCCTGCACAGCGGCCTGCTGTCCACGCTGCATCTCGACCTCAAGGAGCTCGAGAGCCCGTCCGCCCCCACCCCATAAGAGCATCGGATCGGTCAATGAACCCCACGGACAACCACGACGCCGACCTGTTCCTCGCCCCGGCCGGAAGCGCCGCACCCGAGGACAAGTCGGAGGTAGCAGACAACAGCGCCGCCGCGATGACCCGGCTGCGTGATCCGTTCGCGGTCGAGGGCGCCGAGCCCACCACGCCCGGCGAGCGCCAGGCCACGGCCGAGGCGCACTAGCCGTTCGGAAGAGTTGGCCACGACGGCCGAGCGGCTGGCGCCTAGGCCTGGCCGGGCGCCGCCCGGCCCGCCGGGCGGCGCCGTCTGACGCGAGGTGACCCGCTCGGCGTCGGCAGGCTGCGTCTGCCCCGATGGTCGGCAGAGAGCCGGGGCTGCGAGCGTGGACGAGTGAGAACGTCAAGCCGGGACAACCTCGACCGATTGGTGGCACAGCCTCTCCGCGCCTCCGCGGCCTCCGCGGCCTCCGCGGCTCCGCGGAACGCGACCGGTAGGCGACAAAGAGGTCAGTTGATCGCGTGCAGGTGGGGTGCCCATCGCGCGTGCGCTGGACCTTGGTGCGCGACGGTCCGTTCCGCACCCTCCCGTATCAAGGTCGCGACCGGCGGCGACGATATGCGGGTTTTGTGAGGGTTGAATCCGGAGCGTGGGAACGGATGCTCAGGATGTGGCAACCGTGCTCAGCATGCGGGACCCGAGCTCATCAGCTGGACGTGGTGCCCACATGGTGACCGTCGAGAGCCGGGCCGAGGGGGGACCTCGTCGCGGGATACGGGTTCGACGCATGGCTTAGCGGTGAGTTTCCCCCCAGGGTGGAACATATCGGACACTCGCCAGCAAGGCGTCGCGGGAGCCGGTGATCACGTGGCGACCGCCGAGTCGTTGGCGAACGCGCCCTCTGGGCTCGAGGTCTCAGCGCACCTCGACGTCTAGCAGCGAATAGCCGTATTGGGTGGAGCGCTTCGTGCCGGACATGCGGACCAGCTTGGCCGGGGTCTTCGGCACCTGGACGGTCACGTCGCCGCCCTGGCCCTGGGTGGTGCTGTAGACCTGCTTCCAACTCTCGCCGTCGGTCGAAATCTCCACCCGGTACGCCGTGGCGTGGGCGTTTTCCCAGTGCAGCAGGATCTCGCTGATCGCCCAGCTTTTGCCGAGGTCGACCATGAACCACTGCGGGTCGCTGAACTGGCTGCTCCACCTGGTCACGAGGTCTCCGTCGACCGCGTTGGCCGCCGGCCAAGGGTCACCCTCGTTGCTGGAGGCGGTGGCTCGGGCGCCCAGGGCCAGGTTGCGGCCGGAGGTGTTGACCGCGGCGGTCGCGGCGGCATTCGTGCTTGGCTTGACCGACTTCGCCGGGTTGGCGGCCGCAGGCGACCCTCCCGAGGAGGCCGGGCCGAGGGTGGACGTCGCGCCGACGTCGGATGCCGACTTGGTGGACGCCGTGTCGCTGCCGACCCCGGCGGACGCGTCGGACCCCGGCGCGGTGATGCGCATGGTCGGCGCGGCGGTGGGCGCGGGCGCCAGCTGCGGTGCCGAAGGCGCGGCCGGGTCCTGGGACCACCAGAGCGCACCGGCCACCAGGATCGAGGCGGCGACGGCGACGGGGAGAACCCGGGATCGGAACGGCTGGCTCGCACCGGTCGGCGCCGACGAAGGCCGCGATGGCCCTCCGGCCGGCGCCGAGGAAGCTGGCGATGACGAACCCGGCGCCGACGAACCCGGCGATGACCCCGCGGCCGGGGCGTCCGATCCGGACCCTGAGGCAGCTGAGGCAGCTGAGGCAGCCGAGGGAGTTGAGGCAGCTGAAGGAGCTGAAGCAGCCGGGCCGCTGCCGCCCCCGAGGATGCTCCGCTGCCGGGGAACGCCGATCGCCCGGGGCAGTGACGTGCGGGACCGCTGACCGGTGGCACCCGACGGCGACTCGATGTGCGGCACGGGCGACCGCCAGTCACGCTCGACGGTGCCGGGATGCGGTCCGGCGAACGGGACCCGAGTTGGTAGCTCGGGGCGATCGTCGGTTCGCTCCTCAGGATTCGCCATCGTCGGCCTTCCTCGGCGGGGTTACGCTCTGGACCGGCAGGCCCGAGGGATCACCCTAGTGGAGGCGTGCGACACCCGATTCGGGCGCGCGGGCAAGAACGTCGTGAATGTGCCAATGCTTGGTTCCGCTGAACGCGGGCCCCGGAGCATCCTCCTGTTCCCAGGAGATGATCTCCAGGCCGTCGAGCAATGCCCGGGTCGCCGCGTCGGTGAGAAAAGTCATTCCTTGTTCGCCCGCCCAGGAGTCACGCTCACCGAAGAGGTTCACCGCCAGCACGCCGCCCGGGCGCAGCGCCGCCCGCAGCAGCTTCCACACCCGGCGGAAGGACTCCGGCGGCTGGTACGGCAGGGAATACCCGGCGTAGATCAGATCGGCCGGCGGTAGGGCGCCGAGCGCGGAGTAGGGGCTTACCTCCAGGGTCAGTCTGTTGTGGACTCCACCGATGGTCCGCGGCACCACCTCGCGGGTGTCCGGCGAACCGTCGACGGCGTGCACCCGCCAGCCCGCCTCCAGCAACGCCCGGGTCTCGCGGCCTGCGCCGCAGCCTACGTCGATGGCCGTGCCGGACGTGAGCAGGCGCATGGCGTCCCGGCACAGCGGGCGCACGGGACGGCCGCCCTGGCGTGCGTTGTATCGGACCCAGTGCGCGTCGTCGTGGCGGGGCATGATCAGCCAGGTTACGGAACCACCACGATGCGTCGGTCCGTGCGGTGCCAGGCCGTGGCGATGTCGTTCAGCCGTACCGTTTCGTGGTCGATTGTCAGGCGCCCGGCCGCCGCATGCGCGGCGATCAGGGTGAGTGCCTCCGAGCGTTGCGCCGGGGTCAGTTCGTTGTTGGTGTAGCCGAGGATCCGCAGCGAGCCGGCGCGCAGCGTCGCCGAGTCCAGCGGCGCGGTTTCGCCCGCCGCGCTGCCCAGGTTGACCAGCCGGCCGCCGGGCCGCAGCGTTCGCAGCGCGGCCGCCGCCGGGATCCCGAACAGCGGGTCCAGGACGAGATCCACCGGGCCGTCGGCGGCGGCCTTGAGTCGTGCCGCCAGCCGGGCGACATCGTCGCCGTCTTCCAACGGTACGACCACAGCCGCACCCGCTTGCGCCGCCCGCTGCCGAGCGGCTGCCGAGCGGGCCGCCGCGATGACCGTGCCCGCGCCGGCCAGCAGGGCCAGCCGCACGGCCGCCTGGCCCACGACCCCGCCTGCGCCCAGCACCAGCACGCGTTCGCCGGGTTGCAGCTCGCCGCGCCAGGTCAGGGCGAGCTGCGCGGCCACCGCCGACAGCCCGAGCGCCGCGATCAACCGGTGATCGACCCCGTCGGGCAGCGCCACGGTGTCGGCGGCGCGGACGGCCGCGTGTTCGGCCAGGCTGCCGTCGCCGGGGCGCATGCCCGCGCCGGTCGGGAACCAGACCGCGGTGCCGTCGTCGCGGACGCCGACCCCCTGCACCCCCGGCACGTACGGGGTGGCCGGCACCCCGAAATACGAGGTCCCGGACGCGCACAGCAGGTCCAGTGGGGTGATCGACGCTGCTGTGACCCGTACCAGGATCTCGTCGCTCGCCGGGACCGGCACCGGCCGGTCGCCGACCGCCGGCGCTGCCCCGCAGGTGTGCAGCAGTGCGGCCCGCATCATGTGGCGATGTCCGGGTACGGCAGTTCGAAGTGCGCGAGCCGCGCCCCGAACGCCTTCTGATATTCCAGCGGCCCGTGGTCGCGTTCGAACATCGCAATGAACAGGGTCAGCGTCAGGAACGGGTGCGCGCCCAGCGCGAACAGCGCGACGTGGTCCTGCCCGGCCAGCGCCTCGCGTTCCTCGGCGGTGAAGCGCAGCCAGGTGCTGGCCTCGCCGGCGTGGCAGTTCAGCACCGTGTTCGCGCACTCGGCCTCCCACCAGGTCACCGTGCCGCGCGGGTCCTCGCGGTAGCGCTCGACAAGGTCGGGATCCCGGTCGACGTAGTAGAGGAACTTGTCGAGCAGGTACTTGCTCACGCGTCCACCCCGTTCGGATACCAGGTGAAGTAGGCCTCCATGGTGTGGAACAGGTCCAGGCTGTCCACGTGGTCGGCCTTCTGGCCGGCGCCCGCCACGCCCATCATCAGCATGAAGTCCATGAAGCCGTGGGTGGCGTTGCCGGGGGAGTGCAGGCTCTCCAGCGTCACCTCGGCCAGGCAGCGTTCCAGGTCGCCGGTGGCGATCCACTCGACGGCCTTGCGGTCGAACTCGGGGTCCGGGCCGTGCGGGCCGAACTGGCGCGGACCGCCCAGCTCCAGGGAGAGGTGGCCGGTGCCGATCACCGCGACGCGCAGGTGGCTCGGCCACGACTCGACGATCTCGCGGATGGCCCGGCCGAGCTGCACGAAGCGCTTCGGTTGCGGCAGCGGCGGCGCGAAGATGTTGGTGTAGATCGGCACGATCGGCAGGTCGGCCTCGGGCCGCAGGGTGATGATCGGGCAGGTGATGCTGTGGTCGATCCGCAGCTCGTTGCTGAACGCCAGGTCGAAGCCCTCGTCCAGACCCGCGCGCAGGATGTGCGCGGAGAGGTCTTCCTGGCCCTTCAGCAGCATCCGGGGCAGGCCGAACTCGCGTTCCTCGTTGTAGAAGTTGGCGTCGTAGAACGGCGCCTTGCCGACCAGGAACTGCGGCATGTTGTCCAGCCAGAGCTGGTGGAAGTGGTCCGAGCCGACCATCACCAGCACGTCCGGCCGGGCCCGGGTGAGGGTCTCCCGAAACGCGGTGATCTTGCTGACCCACTCGTCGGCGAAGGGCGGGCGGTCCTCGCCGGTCGCCGTGCTGGCCTTGTAATAGAAGGGGTGGTGGGTGGAGGCGATCACCGCGACGACGGTGGCCATGGCGGCTCCTTTCTAGTCCTCGTACACCGCGTTGCGGTCGACGGTCAGGTAGACGTCCATGCCGATCGGGTTGCGTCGTTCCTCGGCCAGGTGGCCGAGCAGGCCGGCGGCGCGGGCCAGCAGCGCGAAGCCGCGCAGCAGGTCGACGGGCAGGCCCAGGTCGGCCAGCGCGGCGCCGCACACGCCGGCGCCGTTCAGCGGCAGCGTCCGGTTGAGCACCTGCGGGTGCATCCGGCCGATGGACTCGAACAACCGCAGGTGCGGGCCGCGCAGTCCTTCTTCTTCCGCGATGCGGATCAGGACCGGGGTACGGGGATCCTGCTTCTTGTGCACCGGATGCCCCAGCCCCGGCACGAACTGCTTCGCGGCGCGCGCTTGGGTGACAGCGGCCAGCGCGAGGGCGTCAAAGCCGGCGTCGTCTTCCGGTACGCCGTCAGCCAGCACCGCCGCCAGGAACCGTCCACAGTCCTCGGTGACGCCCAGGAAGCGCGAGCCGCCACCGAGCAGCCCGGCGGCGAGCGCACCCTGCAACGACTCCGGGGCGCTCAGGTAGGTGAGCCGGGCGGCTATCGCGGTCGGCGTGAAACCGTGGTCGGCCAGCGCGACCAGCACGGTCTCGAAGACGCGGACCTCGCCGGAAGTGGGCCGGCGGCCGGCGACCAGCCAGTACGCCAGCTCGCCGAAGCCCACCTTGCCCATCAGGTCGGCGGCCAGGTCCTGCCCGAGCAGCCGGATCTGGGTCTCGTCGGACGTGCCGAGCGCGGTCGGGAACCTCAGTCCTTCGTCAGCCACGCGCGAATCTCCTCACCGTGTTCGTCGAGCCCGGGCGGGGGCAGCTCGTAGCTCGCCGGGGTGCCGGAGAACGTGATCGGGTTGCGGACCCCGGGGATCCCGCGGGTGGTGACCACCGGGTCCAGGCCCAGCTCCGTGGCGAGCGCCACGCCGCCGTCGATCGTGTTGATCGGCGCGCAGGGCACCCCGGCCGCGAGCAGGTCGCGGAACCATTCGTCCTTGGTGCGCTTGCTGAGCCGTTCCACCAGCAGCGGGCGCAGCGCCTCGCGGTTGGCGGTGCGGTCCTGGTTGCGCCCGAAGCGGGGATCGTCCGGCAGCTCGCCGAGGCCGAGCACCTGGCACAGCTTGCGGAACTGGCCGTCGTTGCCGGCGATGACGATGAGCTCGCCGTCGGCGGTGGGCAGCGGCTCGTACGGGAACAGGCTGGGGTGCGCGTTGCCCATCCGGAACGGCACCGTGCCGCCGGCCACGTAGGCGCTGGAGTGGTTGACCAGCCCGGACAGCGCCGAGGAGAGCAGGTTGACCTCGACGTGCTGGCCGTTTCCGGTCGCGTCCCGGTGGTGCAGGGCGGCCAGGATGCCGATGTTCGCGTGCAGCCCGGCCATCACGTCGAAGACCGAGATCCCGGCCCGGTACGGCGAGCCGTCCGGGTCCCCGGTCAGGCTCATCAGGCCGGAGATCGCCTGCACCATCAGGTCGTAGCCGGGGTAGTTCGCCCCCGCGCCGGTGCCGAAGCCGCTGATCGACGCGTACACGATCTTGGAGTTGCTCGCGGCGACGGTCTCGTAGTCCAGCGCGAAGCGCTTGAGCCCGCCGGGCCGGAAGTTCTCGATCAGCACGTCCGCCCGGCCGGCCAGGCGCTGCGCCACGTCCAGGTCGTCGGGCTTCTTCAGGTCCAGCGCGATCGAGCGTTTGTTGCGGTTGATGCCCAGGTAGTACGTCGAGACGCCGTCGCGCACCGGCGGCATCCAGGTGCGCGTGTCGTCGCCGGCCGGGCCCTCGACCTTGATCACCTGGGCGCCGAGGTCGGCGAGCAGCATCGTCGCGTACGGGCCCGCCAGGATCCGGGAGAAGTCCGCGACGAGCAGTCCGCTGAGGGGTCCCATGCGCCACCTTTCGAGGGATGTGACCGCTAGGCGGACAGACGTCCGCTCGATCATCAGTCTCGACTCGCCGCCTATGACTGTCAACCATCCTCGACCCTTGACACCTGTGGTGAGCCGCAACACACTGGCGCCGAGACGCCGACCGCTAGACGGACGCCTGTCCGCTGGTCGCGGAGGGAGTTGACCCGGCATGACCGACAGTGTTCTGTTCCGCAACGGCACCGTGCTGACCATGGACGACCGGCATACCCTGCTGCCGAATGCCGACGTGCTGGTGATCGGCCAGCGCATCGCCGAGGTCGGCGTCGGCCTCACCGCGCCGGAGGGCGCCACGGTGATCGACGCGACCGGCGGCATCCTGATGCCCGGCATGATCGACACCCACCGGCACATGTGGCAGACGGCGATGCGTGGCTACGGCGCCGACTGGACCCTGACCCAGTACTTCGTCTGGTACTACCTGGAATCCGGCAAGCACTTCCGCCCCGAGGACATCCACGCCGGCAACCTGCTGTCCGCCCTCGAAGCGATCGACGCCGGCGTCACCACGACCGTGGACTGGTCGCACGGCCTGCAGACGGTCGAGCACGCGGACGCCGCGGTCGACGCGCTGCAGGCGGTGCCCGGGCGGTTCGTGCTCGCGTACGGCAACATCCAGCAGGGCCCGTGGCAATGGTCCGCGAGCCCGGAGTTCCGCGACTTCGTCAGCCGGCGGATCACCCCGGGCGACGACATGCTCGGCTTCCAGCTGGCCTTCGACGTCACCGGCGACCCCGCCTTCCCGGAGAAGGCGGCCTTCGAGGTGGCCCGCGAGCTGGGCGTGCCCGTCACCACGCACGCCGGGGTCTGGGGCGCGACCAACGACGACGGCATCCGGCTCATGCACGAGCACGGCTTCATGACCCCGCAGAGCATCTACGTGCACTCGGCAACGCTCAACCAGGACTCGTACCACCGGATCGCCGCCACCGGCGGCTCGGTCTCGGTCGCCACCGAAAGCGAGCAGAGCGCCGGCCAGGGCTACCCGCCCACCTGGGCGCTGCGCGACCACGGCATCCCGGTGTCGCTGTCCCAGGACACCAGCGTCTGGTGGAGCGCCGACCTGTTCTCCGCGATGCGCACCACGCTCGGCGCGGACCGCTCCCGGGAGCACATGGAGGCGCACAGCCGGGCCGAAACCGTGACCCACCTGCACCTGCGCGCCGAGCAGGTGGTCGACTGGGCCACCCGCGGCGGCAGCAAGGCCCTCGGGCTGGACTCGGCCGTCGGCAGCCTGGAGCCGGGTAAGAAGGCCGACGTGGTGCTGCTCAAGAACGACGACTCGCCGGCGATGTTCCCGATCCTCAACCCGTACGGCCACGTGGCCTTCCAGGCGCAGCGCGGCGACGTGCACACCGTGCTGGTCGACGGCCGGATCGTCAAGCGGGACCACAAGCTGGTCGGCGTCGACCTGGCCGCCGCCCGGGAGCAGGTCGGCCGGACCGTCGAGCACCTGCGGGCCACGCTGGGCGAGGAGGCCTGGGTGCGCGGCATGAACCCGGATGTGCCCGACACGAAGGCGGTCGACAACCCGTACCAGTACTCCGACTGGGAGGCCGGCTCGGCGTAGTGGCAGCATGGGCCGGTCGCACGATCATTTCAGGGGGCTCGATGGCACGGGAGACCGGTCCGGACTTCATCGAGGCCCTCGCCCGCGGGCTGGACGTGGTGCGCAGCTTCCGGCCGGGCCGCCGGGTGTCGACGCTGAGCGAGATCGCCGCCGACACCGGGCTGGCCCGGCCGACCGTACGCCGGATCCTGCTCACGCTCACCGAGCTGGGCTACGTCCGGGCGGTCGAGCGCGGCTACACGCTGACCCCGCGGGTGCTCGAGCTCGGCATGGCGTACGTCAACTCGCTGGACATGTGGGACGTGGCCCGGCCACACATGGAGCGCCTGGTCGCCCTGACCGGCGAGTCCACCTCGATGGCCCAGCTCGACGGCTCCGACATCGTCTACGTGGCCCGGGTCGCGGTGCCGAAGATCGTCGCGCTGGCCGTGTCGATCGGCACCCGGTTCCCCGCCCCCGCCACCTCGATGGGCAAGGTCCTGCTCGCCGCCCTCGGCCCCGAGCAGCTCGACAAGGTGCTCGCGGAGCCGGGCCGCTCCGGCATCAACGCCCGCTGGCAGCCGGACCGCCCGGCGCTGGACGCGGCGCTGCGCGAGGTCCGGGCCAAGGGCTGGGCGCTGGCGGACCAGGACCTCGCGCTGGGCGTCCGGTCGATCGCCGCGGGCGTGCGCAACGGCGACGGCGAGGTGGTCGCCGCGCTCAACGTCACCGTGCACGCTGCGGAGACGTCTGTCGATAAATTGACAGGGAAGTATCTGCCGTTGTTGCTACACGCGGCCGCGGACATAAGCCACGACTGGTCAACGCTGGATACCGCGCCGATCGTGGTGCGCGGCTGATCCGCTTTGCCAAGGCCAACCTACTGGCAGGAACCGGGTGCTTACGGGCAGGATCGGCGCATGACGACCGCCGGCCGCCTGCCCTATCCGATCGCCCTGACCGGCGACGGCATCTCGCTGCGTGAGTGGCGGGACGAGGACCTCGACGATCTGGTGGAACTGCTCGACGAGCCGGACATCGCGCGATGGACCCCGATGCCGTCGCCGTTCGACCTCGAGGCGGGTGTCGCCTACCTGAAACGCGCGCGGCAGAGCCGCGCCAACGGCCAGCGGATCCAGCTCGCGATCACCGTCGACGGCACCAGGCCGGTCGGCGAGATGCTGCTCTTCGGCGTCGACGCCGGCCTGCGGGAAGCGGAGCTGGGCTACCTGGTGGGGGCCGCATATCGCCGGCGCGGCCTAGCGTCGTCGGCACTCTCCCTGCTGTCCGGGTACGCCCTCAGCACGCTGAGCCTGACCCGCCTGCTGCTGCGCATCGACCCGGCGAACACGGCGAGCTGTGCCGTGGCCCGGCGCTGCGGCTACCGGCTCACCGGCGAGCCACCCATCCTGCAGGAGGGCCCGCACGGCCCGAGCAGCCTCGACACCTGGGAGCGGATCTCGTCCGGCGGCGGCACCCGGCTCGAACGGCTGAGAAATGTCGCAGCCCGGCGCTACGGTCGTCGCGGGTGAAGGGTGGTGGTTCTCATGGACGTGAGCCGCGGCAAGGTGATGGCCTACCGGCTGGCCGCCCTCGGGCTGGCCGACCGGGGCGACGACCGCCCCGGTGACCTGCCCGTGCTCGACCTCGGCGTGCAGGAATACACCCCCGGTTCCGCCCGGGTGGCGCTGGCCGCCCGGACGACCGCGGAGCTGGAGGACGACCGCCTGCTGACCGTCTGGGCCGCCCGCGGCGCGCCCCACCTGCACCGCCGGCGAGACCTGAAGGCGCTGGTCAAGGCGCTCTGGCCGGTCAGCGACGCGGATGCGGCGTTCCGGATCAGGAGCGCCCAGATTCCCGACGCGGGCCAGCTCGGCACCCAGGCGTTCACGCTGACGGCGCGGGCGTTCCGCGAGGTCGTGCGCTCCTCGATGCCCCGCGGCGAGGTCAGCACCCAGGTGACCCGCCTGGTCCCGGCCGAGCTGGCCTACGACTGCCGCGGGTGCGGCGCGCGCCACATCGCCGGCAACGTCTGGCAGCACGCCGGGCTGGCCGGCGGCATCGAGGTCGAGTCCCGCGGCCGGGACGCCACCCTCGGCCCGATCCGCGACGCCCCGCCGCAGCCCACCGAAAACGAGGGCATCGGCGCGCTGATCATGACCTACCTGCGCCTGCTCGGCCCGGCCACCCCGGCGGAGGTAGGGAAGTATCTCGGCAGCTCCACCGCGGAGATGAAGAAGGTCTGGCCCGGCGACCTCGCCGAGGTGCGCGTCGACGGCCGCAAGGCCTGGCTGCCGGCCGGGTCGCTGGCCGCGCTGGCCGCGGCGGAGCCCACGCCCGGCGTGCGGCTGGTGCCGCCGATGGACCCGTTGCTGCAGGCCCGCGACCGCGACCTGCTGGTGCCGGAGCGCGCGCGGCAGAAGGAGCTCTGGAAGCTGCTCGGCAACCCGGGCGCGCTGCTGCTGGCGGGCGAGATCGCCGGGGTGTGGCGGGCCAAGATGGCCGGCAAGAAGCGCGTCGACCTCACGGTGACGCCGTTCGGGGCGCTGACCGCGAAGGCCCGCAAGGCGGTCGAGCGGGAATCGGCCGTGGTGGCCCGCGCCCGCGGCGCGGCCGAGGCCACCGTCACCTTCGATTGACCTGGACGGTTGTCGGTGAGCCGCGACCGGGCCATACTCGTATGTATGACACCTGTACGACAGATTTCTTCGCCGACGCAGGAGGCACCGAAGAAGGCGACTCGCAAAGAAGCGGGACGAACCGCTGAGGCGGCGCCGCCGAACGCTGGAGTGACGAAGGTCAGCCCTGCTCGTGGCCGGCGCCGTGCTGCGAAGCCTGCCGCCTCCAGCGTGGCGCAGGTCCGTCTGCAGGCGGAGGAGATGGCGACACTGCGCGATGTCATGCGGCAGCTGAGCCTGGCCACGACCTCTGACGCTCTCCGCGAGGGCCTGCGCCTACTGGTCAGGGAGGCGAAGGAGATCGCGGCAGCCCAGGAAATTCACCAGTTCTACGCCGGCGGGCGCGCCCCGCTGCCTGAGGGCGTAACTCCCGCGACCCAAGAGGAACTGGCCGCGGCGGACGCCGAGCAGTGGTAGCGACTCTCCAACAACTCGCGCCCATGCGGGGCGAGGTCTGGGCATGTGCGTTGCCGCAGGTAGGCCCGCATCCGGTAGTCGTCCTGACCGTCAACCGTATCGCCGAACCGCTGTCTGCCGTCACTGTCGCGCTGGTTACCGGATCGGCCGGCCCCGCCACGACTCATGTCCGCATCGGGCCAGAGGCCGGCGTCAAGAAGTACGACGAGTCGTACGTGAATTGCGCCGACCTGCACACCATCGACAAACCCCGGCTCCGCCGACGCCTCGGCCGTCTTGCCCTGGCCGAGCTGCGAAGCGTCGAAGCCAACCTGCGCGGAGTCCTCGGGCTCTGAACGCCGGCGCGCGAGCGCCTACCAGCTTGGTGGGAACAGGTCCGGGTTGGCGGGGTCGCGGCTCGGGCGGCAGCGGTAGGCGAGGGCGGCCACGATGACCGTGCCCCACACCGCCGCCACGGCCGCCGCGCCCCACCAGCCGAACAGGGCCAGCGTGAGGGTCGCGGCCCAGATCACGCCGGCGGTCAGCGCCAGGGAGAGTGGCACGCGCCGGCGCGCGGAGAGGTCGCCGCGCATGCGGGCGCAGAAGTCGGGGTCGTCGCGGCGGAGCTGGCGTTCCAGCTGCGCCAGCCTGCGGTTGTCTTCCTGGCTGAGCATTTCGCTACCTCCGGCGGGGCCCGGAATGAATGGCAGATCGACCGGAGCCGGGGACACGGCTCCAAGCACTGCCATTGTTACCCGCCGGTCACCAAATTCATACAGTTCCGGAACTTGTGTTCACACCGGGTTCATGCGCGGCGCGCGGCTCGGAAGACCCAGATCCGCATCAGCAGGAAGCGGACCCCGGTGGCGACCAGGTTCGCGACGACCAGCACACCCAGCTCCACCATGGTCGGTGGTTCGCTCAGGCCGTGCAGCAGCGCCAGCGAGCCGCTCGTCAGGCCCAGCCCGATGGCGAAGACGGCCAACCCCTGGGCCTGGTGCCGCCAGGCGCCGTCGTTGCCGCGTACCCGGAAGGTCAGCCGCCGGTTGGCGGCCGTGTTCGCCACCGCCGTCACCAGCAGGGCGATCAGGTTGGCCGTCTGCGGGCCGGCGCCGATCCGCAGCAGGGCATAGAGCAGCAGGTAGGCCAGCGTGCTGGCGACACCGACCGCGGCGAAGCGCAGGAGCTGCCCGGTGAGCCCGGCCGGCACGCCGGCAACGGGCAGCGGGTTGCGGCCGAGTTGCTCGCGCAGGGCGGCCAGCTGCAGTCGGCCGGCGCCCAGCGCCCGGGTGAGCCGGGCGATGCCGCGCAGGTCGGCCATCGCCGTGGACACGATGTCCACCCGGCTGTCCGGGTCGTCCACCCAGTCCACCGGCACCTCGTGGATGCGCAGCCCGGCCTTCTCGGCCAGCACCAGCATCTCGGTGTCGAAGAACCAGCCGGTGTCCTCCACCATCGGCAGCAGCCGGGCGGCCACGTCCGCGCGGATCGCCTTGAAGCCGCACTGCGCGTCGGAGAAGCGCGCCGACAGGGTGCCCCGCAGAATCAGGTTGTAGGTGCGGGAGATGAACTCGCGCTTGGCGCCGCGCACCACCCGCGAGCCGCGCGCGAGCCGGGAGCCGATGGCCACCTCAGAATGCCCGGAGATGAGCGGGGCGACCAGCGGCAGCAGCGCGCCGAGGTCGGTCGATAGGTCCACGTCCATGTAGGCGAGCACGGTCGCGTCGGAGTGCGTCCACACGAACTTCAGCGCCCGGCCCCGGCCCTTCTCGGCCAGGTGCACCGCCGTGACCCCGGGCAGCACCTCGGCGAGCCGATCCGCCACCTCGGCGGTGGAATCGGTGCTGGCATTGTTCGCGATGGTGATCCGGAACCGGTACGGGAACTCGGTCCGCAGGTACTCGTGCAGCCGGCGCACACACGGCTCGAGGTCGATCTCCTCGTTGTAGACCGGCACGACCACGTCGAGCACCGGAGCAATGACCCGCACCTGCTCGGAAGCGTGCGACGGCAGCGTGGAAAGGCTCATGTCACCAAGGTCGGCTCCCTGGCTTTGCCCGGAATGTGGCCACGCTATGGCGCGGCTGAGAGTTTTCGGGTGATTCGGCTACCAGTACACCGTGATCATCGCCCGCTACTCCCGCCGCTGAGCAGGGATCGCCAGTTCCCCAAGCGGTGGGTGGCGATTCCGGCTGCCGTCGTTCGTCATCTCGGTGAAGGCCGCCATAGGGCGCCATACTCGGAGCGAAGGAGAAGAACATGCGTTACGCACTGCTGATCCACTACCGGGAGCCGGCCGACGGCGAGCTCACCGACGAGGCGGTCGATGAGGCGAAGGCTGCCTTCGCTGCGTACGGTCGGGCGCTGCGCGCGGCCGGGGTACTGCTGTCGGCCGACGTACTGCAGCTGACCGCGGCGACGACGACCGTCACCCGCAGGGACGGTGACCTGCGGGTGCAGGACGGACCGTTCGCCGAGACCAAGGAGGCGCTGGCCGGCGTGTTCCTCCTGGACGTACCCGACCTTGACGCCGCGATCGGTTGGGCGGAGAAGTGCCCGGCGGCGCAGTGGGGCGTGGTCGAGGTACGCCCGAGCGCGACGGCGTTCGTCGACGGGGCCTGGACGAGTTGACCGCCGGCGACGAGGGGCGGGCAGCCGCGGCCGTCGCGGCTCGCGACAGTTATGGCCGGCTGCTCGCCCTGCTGTCCGCCTCGACCAGCGACCTCGCCTCCGCCGAAGACGCGCTCGCCGACGCGTTTGAGCGGGCCCTGCGGACCTGGCCCGATCAGGGCATACCGGGATGCCCCGACGGATGGCTGCTGACCGTTGCGCGTAACCGGCTACGGGACCGGTGGAAGTCGGCGCAGTGGCGGCGCACCGGGCCGCTCGACACCGAGCGGGACGCCCCGGTGCACCTCGACGGTTTCGACGTCGACGCCATCCCCGACCGGCGGCTGGAGCTGATGCTCGTGTGCGCGCACCCGGCGATCGAGCGCGCCGTGCACACCCCCCTCATGCTCAACACCGTGCTGGGCTTCACGGCCGACCAGGTCGGCCGGGCCTTCTCGGTGCCCGCGTCGACAATGGCGACCCGGCTGGTACGGGCGAAGCGGCGCATCAAGGCCGCGCGCATCCCGTTCCGCATCCCTGACCGCAGCGACCTGCCGGGGCGGATGGCGCCGGTACTCGAGGCGGTCTACGGGGCGTACGTCATCGACTGGGCGACGACCGGGCCGCAGGCGCGCCAGGTGCCTACCGAGGCGCTGCACCTGGCCGAGGTGCTCACGACGCTGGTGCCCGACGACCCCGAGGCGCAGGGGCTTGCCGCGCTCGTCCACCTCTCGTCCGCGCGCTTGCCTGCCCGCCTGGACGGGGACGGGCGGTTCGTGCCGCTGGCCGAGCAGGATCCGTCGCGCTGGAACGACCGGCTGATCCACCGGGCACACGAGCACCTGCGGGCGGCGCATGCGCGCGGACAGGTCGGGCGCTTCCAACTCGAGGCGGCGGTCCAGGCGGTGCACTGCGCCCGGCGACAGACCGACACTACCGACTGGCCGGCGCTGCTGGACCTGCATCGCGCGCTGCACGCGGTCGCACCGTCGCTCGGCGGCGCGGTCGCCTTCGCGGTCGCCATGGCCGAGGTCGAGGGCCCGGTGGCCGGGCTGGCCCAGCTCGACAAGCTTCTCGGTGTCGCGGGGGACCGCGCCCAACGGTTCCAGCCAGCCCGGGCCGTGCGTGCGCACCTGCTCGAACTGCTCGGTCAACACGCCGAGGCGGCCGCCGCGTACGACAGCGCGATCGACCTCACCCACGACCCCGCTGAGCGTGAATACCTCCAGCACCGCCGAAACCGGATCACCTCAGCGGAGCAGGGTTCGGCTGCCTGAGGGGATGAGTCGGAACGCGCTCCGCCAGCACTCCCGACCCTGGTTGCAGGCCGCCACGAGCTGACCGACCGGCTCTACCTAAGAAGTACGCGTCACTTGCCGAAACAGCATCCGGCCGTGCTTCTGAATCCCCACAAATGGAACAGCCTCGGACCTAAGGTCCGGTGTTCGTGCACTGACTGGATCGGTGCCCGTCCCGGCATCCAAGAGTGTCTTGATCGCTTCCAGGTTGTCCGGTTCGTCGCGGGAGACGGCGTTGGCGGCATACAACAGCGAGGGAAGGCGATGAGCTTCGGTACGTCCGGCGCCGGGTGCTGGAACACCTCATCGAGATCTGCCTTGAGCGCAGCGCGCCCTGCCGGGTCTCATCGCTGCAGCGGCGTGCTCACTCGGGCGGAGGGACGAGGCATGGCCACTCCTTCGAGTTACGGGTCAGGATCGTGACCATTATGCGGGTTAATGCGCAAGATCGTGCCCCTTGGCAGATATCGCATGATCGCCCGGCAACGCGAAGTGGGCACGCAAGAAGCCACCAACCGCTCCAGGGAAGTGGCAGCCGACAGTGGACGTGGACCGTTCAGCCTGCGCCCTCGGCGTGGGGTCTGGGGCTTGGGCCCCAGGCAGGAATTGCGCAACTTGCTGGTCCGCACTTTTGCGGACAGGAGGATCCGAAAGTTGTGCCCCCGGCAGGATCCATCCCAAACCTGCTCCCCCGTGGGCCGCCTGCTCATCGCGGTCGAACCGCTAGTTGGGTGATTTGTCGTTGCTTGTGCCGGGCTGGCGTGGGTGAGTTGGTTCTGTCAGCTGCCTAGTGCGCGCCAGGGCTCGGTGGCATGCGATGGGCGTGGCCGGCAGGATCTTCGTGGGTTACAGTTGTTTCAGATACCACCGTGGGGGAGGCTGACATGGCGCGTTCGAGCGTTCTAGGCGAGGCGACCCGTGTCGAGCCGACCTCGGATGATCGTGACCGTGCGACAGCGATTAGTCGCGCGACGGCCGGAATTTCTCAGGCGACGCTTCTCCTGCCCGACGGGCAGGAGATCGCCTTGCCGGAGTCCCTGGTAGCCGTACTGATAGCTTCCGCAGGGCAGTTTTCGCAGGGGCATGGCGTTACCGTGCTTGCTACTGAGGTTCGTCTGTCCCCGGCCGAAGCGGGGGAGTTGCTCGGGTTGTCTCGGCCGTTCGTGGTCAGGTTGCTGGACGCTGGCGAGATTTTGTCGGAGCACCTGCCCGGCAGCAAGCATCGAGTGGTGCGACTGGCGGACGTACTGAGGTTTCAGGCGCGCAGGGAACGCCGCCGGGAGGGTCGCCGACGCATCGCGGACGCGGTTCACGCCGCGGACCTTCCCTACTGATCCCGGCGGCGCACTCGATGACCAGAGTCTTCGTCGATACCAATGTGCTGTTCCCGTTCTCGGTCATGGACCTCATGTTGGCCTTGACCGAGGACGGCGTGCATGAGGTGCTGTGGACACAGGCACTACTCGCCGAATGGGAACGGGTCATCGTGCGGGCCCAACGCCGATCCGCTGCCTCAGCCGCCGCAATCACGGCCGCGATCCGTGAGTATTTCGCCGACAGCGAGGTGCCCGAGCCTGCGTACGCCCATCTGATCGCGCAGATGCCTGGTAAGGACCCCGACGATCGGGTACATATGGCTGCCGCTGTTGCGGGTCACGCCGCCGCCATCGTGACCTGGAATCTCGCGGATTTCCCCGCCGAGGCACTGGCAGCTCACGGCGTGCAGGTGTGCACGCCGGACGACTACCTATGTGACTTGCTCGACTCCTGGCCTGATGAAGTCCTCGGCTCCGTCGTTCGGTTGGCTGGCGAAAAGCGCCGCCCACCCATGACTCCGGTCGACCTGACTGACTCGTTTGCCAAGGCCGGCGCGCCAGCGTTCGCTCAACGACTACAAGGGATGCTGGCCGACCGGGACTGAGACCGGCTCGGGCCCGGGAGGAATGCAAGACCCTGAGCGTGGCCGACCCGCTACCCATCGATGTTGATCAAGTACTACGGTGGTCGTCCATGACTGCTGACCAGAGCCGCGTCGACCCGACCGCCATCGCCGACGCCATGCGCATCATCGAAGGACTTCACGGACGCGACCGGCATAGCCTCAAGCAGTTCACCCGGCAAGTCCAAGATGCCCTCGATGCCTGGGGTCACAGCGTTCTTACTCAAGCGTTCATGCTGCTCATCGGTGTCGGATGCGACCAGATGAAGTTCCCCGAATATCAGCCCGAGCTCCGTTTTCGACTCGCAGGAGCCGCAACCAACCTCATCTACCGCGCCCCCTTGCGGCAGGAGGTTCCCGCCAACGTCCTACCCACTCTGGCTGGCGGGTTTACCGCAGCCCTGACCGGTGTCGACGTCTACCAGTGGCGAATCGGGCTCGGGCCTATCCCGGAGAGCGAAACGATCGCTTGGGCATATGCCTGCGCAATGACCGTTGCCATCCTCGACGACAAGCTCGGGCCAGGTGTTTTCGGGCAGGTCGTCGCTGCGATCACCGAAGCGGGCGACGGCAAAGAAGATCTGCCGCCGACATGATCACGGCGATGTCGACGACGTCGACCACATCGACAGGTTTGATCTCTCGGTGACCCGATGAGTGAGCAGCCGCCGGCGGCTCGGCGGCGTGAAGGCGGGTAGCAGCGTCGTCGCGAGCAGCGAGGTGGGCGGCCACAGAAGGCGCGGACAGCGTTCCAAGCCACCTCTACCGGATGAATCAACGATCCGCGATCCCAACGACCAACTGGCCCGAACCACACCTACCAACCGGGCACTGGTTCGCGACCGCAGGAGCTGGCCTTCTGGAGGCGATAGCTACTACCGAGACGCACGCACCACCTCGCTTCGTGGCGCGCCGCGTCAGCAGCCGAGCGTTGTGACGACATCCAGGACAGAGACGGTCCGAACCCACAGACGCGAACGGGCGGCCCTCGGAGTTGAGGACCGCCCGCTGCGTAGGTGGAGTCGTTATTGGGCGGTCAGGTCGTAGAGGGTCACCCCGTCCAGCGTCTGGCTGGTGAAGTTCGCGGCGACCCACTCGGCGATCTGCGAGCTGTAGTTGCTGCCGCCCGAGCTGGTGCCGCCGCCGAAGCCTCCGCCGCCGATGAAGTAGTGGATCTTTCCGTCGGCCACGTACTGCTGGAACTGGGCGAGCGTCGGGGAGGGGTCGCTGCCGTTGAAGCCGCCGACCGCCATCACCGGGTCACCGGTGGCGAGCTGGTAGCCCGAGGCGTTCTGCGAGCCGACCGCCGCGGCAACCCAGGTGTACTGGTCAGCGTTCGCGTCCAGCAGGGACTTCATCTGGTCGCTGACGGTGGCCGCGTTGAGCAGGCCACTCATGCCGCCACCGCCACGCATCCCGCCACCCTGCGCGGTACCGCCACCCTGGGCCGTGCCACCGGGCGCAGTGCCGCCGCCCTGGGGCCCGCCACCTTGGGTCGCGCCACCTTGGGTAGTGCCGCCCTGGGTAGTGCCGCCCTGCTGGGTACCGCCGCCGCCCGGGAAGCCGCCGCCGGGCGCGCCCATGCCGCCGCCCTGGAAGCCGCCGCGCTGACCGCGTCCACCCCCGCCGCCGCCCATGCCGCCGCGTCCGCCGAAGCCTCCGCCCTGGGAGGCCGGGCCGGCGGAGGGGATCGAGCCGGTGTGCGGTTCCGAGGCCGTCTGCACCGCGTACGCGGCGGGTCCGGCCAGCACCGCGGCCAGCGCGAGGCCCGCGGAGGCCAGGGCGATCCGGGCCGGCAGGCGCAGCGCGGCGAGCATGCCGAGCGCCGCCATGATGCCGCCGACCAGCACAACCCAGCGCAGCCAGGGCAGGAAATCGGCGCTGCGGCCGAGCAACTGGTACGACCACCAGGCGCTCACCGCGATCGTCGCCGCCAGGGTCAGCGCCGCGAAGATGTTCCGCCGGTTCCGCCAGAGCAGCACCGAGCCCATGCCGACCACGGCGCCGATCGCCGGGGCCAACGCTACGGTGTAGTAGGGGTGGAAGATGCCCTGCATGAAGCTGAAGACCGCGGTGGTGACGACGAGCCAGGAGCCCCACAGGATCAGCCCGGCCCGCAGCCGGTCGGTGCGGGCCGCCCGCAGGGTCAGCACCAGGCCGGCGACCAGCGTGATCAGCGCGGCCGGCAGCAGCCAGGAGACCTGACCGCCCTGCGCGCTTTCGAACATGCGCAGGAAGCCGCCCTCGCCCCCCATGCTTCCGCCGCCGCCGCCACCGACACTGCCGACCTCCTCGCCGTTGAGCCGGCCCAGGCCGTTGTAGCCCAGGGTCAGCTCCAGCAGGCTGTTGGTCTGCGAACCGCCGATGTAGGGGCGCATCGAGGCCGGCACCAGCTCGACGATCGCGATGTACCAGCCGGCCGAGACGACCACCGCCAGGCCCGAGAGCAACAGCTGCCCGATCCGCTTACCCAGCTTCGGCGGGCCGGCGAAAAGGTACGCCAGCGCGTACGCGGGCACCACCAGTAAGGCCTGCAGCATCTTGGTGAGGAAGCCGAAGCCGACGAAGACCCCGGCCAGGGCCAGCCACTTCGTCGAGCCGTTCTCGATGGCTCGGACGGTCGCGTAGGCGCCGGCCACCATCAGCAGCACGAGCAGTGCGTCCGGGTTGTTGAACCGGAACATCAGTACGGCCACCGGGGTCAGTGCCGACACGGCGCCGGCGAGCAGGCCGGCCGCGGGGCCGTACCAGCGGCGGACCGTGGTGAACAGCAGCCCGACCGTTGCGACACCCATCAGCGCCTGCGGCACCAGGATGCTCCACGAGCTCAGGCCGAAGATCCGTACCGACAAGGCCATGATCCACAGTGAACCCGGGGTCTTGTCGACCGTGATCGAGTTCGCCGCGTCGGACGAGCCGTAGAAGAAGGCCTTCCAGCTCTCCGAGCCGGCCTGCGCGGCGGCCGAGTAGAAGGCGTTGCCCCAGCCGGAGGCGCCGAGGCCCCAGATGTAGAGGACGCCGGTGAGCACCAGCAGGGCGAGGAGCGAGGGCCGTACCCATGGCGCGTCGTCCGCGCGACCGCGGAAGAACGCCGACCAGCGGGACCGGGGACGATCCGGCGGTGGTGGCGCGGCCGGTGGCGGACCGGCCGGCGACACCACCGGCGGTACGGGCAACGTCGTGGTCATCGAGGGTTCCTTAGGGCAGGCGGAAGCGCTGACCTTTCGACCTTCTTCCGCCTGCCTGTCGGCTTCTTAAGCCGCCACTGTGGGACCGCTGAAAGTCCGTTAGGTCAGGCCGTGCGCCGTTTCGCCGCCGCCGCGGCGAGCCTGTCCAGCACCGCGACGGTCGGCTCCCAGCCCATGCACGCGTCCGTGACGCTCTGCCCGTACGCCAGTTCGCCGCCCAGGTTCTGCCGGCCCGGGATCAGGAAGCTCTCCAGCATCACGCCCTTGATGCCCCGCTGCCCGGCCTCGAGCTGGCCGGCCACGTCGTCGGCGACGATCGGCTGGCGCAGGTGGTCCTTGTTGCTGTTGCCGTGCGAGCAGTCGACGACGACCCGCTCCGGCAGGCCGGCCTCGCGCAGCAGACCGAGCGCGGCGTTGACGTCGGCGGCGCTGTAGTTCGGGCCCTTGCCGCCGCGCAGCACCAGGTGGCAGTCCGGGTTGCCGGTGGTGTGCATGATCGCCGGGGTGCCGGAGACGTCGATGCCGGGGAAGACGTGCCGACCCGCCGCGGCGTTGATCGCGTCGATGGCGGTGGAGATGCTGCCGTCCGGCCGGTTCTTCATGCCGATCGGCATGGACAGGCCCGAGGCCAGCTGGCGGTGCACTTGCGACTCGACGGTCCGGGCGCCGATCGCGCCCCAGGCCACCGTGTCCGCGATGTACTGCGGGGTGATCGGGTCCAGGAACTCGACGCCGACCGGCAGCCCGCGGCCCAGCACCTGCAGCAGCAGCGCCCGGGCGACCCGCAGGCCCTTGCTGACGTCGCCGGAGCCGTCCAGCCCGGGGTCGTTGATGAGTCCCTTCCAGCCGACGGTCGAACGCGGCTTCTCGAAGTACACCCGCATCACGATCAGCAGGTCGTCGGCGAGCCGGCCGGCCTCGACGCGCAGCCGGTCGGCGTACTCCGTGGCGGCGACGGGGTCGTGCACGGAACACGGGCCGACGACGACCAGCAGGCGGGGATCTCGGCCGTCGAGCACGGCCTCCACCTGCCGGCGGCTGTCCAGCACGGTCGCCGACAGCTCGTGGGTCAGCGGCAACTCGTGGTGGAGCAACGCGGGGCTCATCAGCGGCACGATGGTCTCGATGCGCTGGTCGCTGACCCGCTGCACCTCGGGGATGGTCACGGCTGTCTTCTCCTCCGCCGGGGCCCGGGGCCGGCGGCCCGGGCGTGGCCGGCTGTTTTCGAACAAACGAAAAGGCAGCGACGAATGTCGCTGCCTCGGCCGGCCCTACGGAGGTGTCTCAGGTCATGGGATCATGGCTGAGGCACCGGCGGGAGCCGGCCTCGTAAACCACTGATACGCCAAGGACACGCGGTGAGTTTAGCTCATCGGGCGCCCGGGTGTCCGTCAGCCGGGGTATGGGCACGTGCAAGTTGCTGTGCTGCGATTGAACACATGAACAACGCGAGCGCGCCGTACCTGCTGGACGGCCTGGCCGAGCTCCCGCCGGCCCGGCGTAGACAGGCTGTGGCGGCGGTCGTGCTCCGGGTCTGGGAGATGCCGTCCGTCCTGCTGGATGAGATATCCCCGACGCAGGCGCTGACCGCGATCGCCGCGATCGCGGCCGGACTGCCCGGCGCGGCGGCCCGGCCCTGGCTCGACGATCGCCTGCTGGCGGCGGCCTGCCCGGACGTGACGAGCGAGCTGGCCGGCCGCGCGCTGTGCGCGCTGGACGTGATCGTGGGCCGCGACCGCGAGTCGGTGCCGCTGGAGCTGCACGTGACCGACGGCGAGGCCGCCGGCGCGCTGTTGGAGGACCTGCGAGACGTGCTGATGGAGGGACTGCGCCGGGGCGCCTGACGGTCAGCGGGCGGCGGCGTGTTGCGGGGCCCAGGCCATCATCATGGTCATCGGCAGGCGGACGGCGAACTCCGTGCGGCCCGGCACGCTGCGCACCGAGACCGTGCCGCCGTGCGCCGTCACCACCGCGTGCACGATCGAGAGCCCGAGGCCTGTGCTGCCCGCGGCCCGGGACCGGGAGCTGTCCCCGCGGGCGAACCGCTCGAAGATGTGCGGCTGCAGCTCCCGCGGGATGCCCGGCCCGCAGTCGGTCACGGTCAGCAGCGCCGCGCCCGCGTGCTCGGTCACGCCGACCGTCACGATGGTGCCTTCCGGCGTGTGCGTGCGGGCGTTGGCCAGCAGGTTGGCCAGCACCTGATGCAGCCGCTGGGGATCGCCGGTGACGGTCACCGGCTCGTCCGGCAGGTCGAGCTGCCAGTTGTGCTGGGGGCCGGCGGCGTGCGCGTCGCTGACCGCGTCCACCACGACCATCGTCAGGTCCACCGGGTCCTGGGCCAGCGGGCGGCCGGCGTCCAGCCGGGCGAGCAGCAGCAGGTCCTCGACCAGCGAGGTCATCCGCTTGGCCTCCGACTCGACCCGGCGCAGCACGTGGCTGATCTCGTCGGGGACCGGCTGGCGGCTGCGCCGGCTCAGCTCGGCGTAGCCGCGGATCGCGGCCAGCGGCGTGCGCAGCTCGTGGCTGGCGTCGGCGACGAACTGCCGGACCTGCATCTCGCTGGCGTGCCGCGCCTCCAGCGCGCTGCCGACGTGGTCGAGCAGCCTGTTCAGCGCGGAGCCGACCTGGCCCACCTCGGTGCGCGGGTCGGTGTCCCCGGGCGGCACCCGCTGGGCGAGCTCGACCTCACCCCGGTCCAGCTCCAGCTCGGAGACCCGGGTCGCGGTGGCCGCGACCCGGGACAATGGCTTGAGGGTACGGCGAATGATGAACGCCCCGGCCCAGCCGGCGACGAGGAGCGCGGCCAGCACGGCGCTGCTGGTCACCAGGGCGACCCGCAGCAGGGTGTCCTTCGTGGGCCCGAGAGGTATCGCGGTGATGCTGACGCCGTCTTTGTTGCTGTCAGCCGGCCGAGCGACGACTCGGTACTCGCCGAGCGTGTCACCGAGATCGATGTCCGTCGGTTTGTTGTTCGGGTCGAGCGCGGCGAGCTGGGCGACGGTCGCAGCGGGAAGGTCTTGGTAGGCGCTGTCCCAGTAGCCGGTAGCGTCGTCTGTGCCGTTGGCGACGAGGCCGCCGCCTTTGGTGGAGACTTGACCGTCGCTGTCGAGACGGATCACGATCCAGCCCAATTCAGTATTGGGTGGGGGCTTGTCGGGGCGGTAGACACCGGAATCGGGTTTGGGTTTGCGGTCCTTGTCGCTCAGGCCGGGGGGTGGGTCGTTGGGCGAGCGGTTGCGCGCGTTCGTATCGATCAGCTTCGTGTCGATCTGCTTGTACAGATATTTGTGCAGGTAGATCTCGGTGGTGCCACCGACCACCAGGCCCAGGATCACCAGCAGGGCGATCATCATGGCGACCAGACGGGTGCGCAGCGGCCAGCCCGCCGGGTTCCAGCCCGACGGGCGCGACCTGGCTACGTCAGTCCGCTGGCTTGAGGACATAACCCGCTCCGCGCATGGTATGGATCATAGGGTTGCGGCCGGCGTCGATCTTCTTACGCAGGTATGAGATGTACAGCTCCACCACGTTCGCCTGGCCGCCGAAGTCGTAGTTCCACACCCGGTCCAGGATCTGGCTCTTGCTCAGCACCCGGCGCGGGTTGCGCATCAGATAGCGCAGCAGCTCGAATTCCGTGGCGGTCAGCGTGACGAGGGTGTCGCCGCGGCGCACCTCGTGGCTGTCCTCGTCCAGGCTCAGGTCGCCGACGATGAGCTGCGAGTCGACCCGCATGGGTGAGCGGCCCATCCGGCGCATCAGGCCACGCAGCCGGGCGACGACCTCCTCCAGGCTGAACGGCTTGGTGACGTAGTCGTCGCCGCCCGCGGTGAGCCCGGTGATCCGGTCCTCGACGGAGTCCTTGGCGGTGAGGAAGAGCACCGGCACCTCGGGCGACTCGCCGCGCAGCCGGCGGAGCACCTCGAGGCCGTCGATGTCGGGCAGCATCATGTCGAGCACGACGGCGTCGGGGCGGAAGTCGCGCGCGGTCCGGACGGCGGTCTGCCCGTCGCCGGCGCTGCGCACGTCCCAGCCCTCGTATCGCAGGGCCATCGAGAGCAGCTCGGCCAGGGTGGGCTCGTCGTCGACCACCAGCACCCGGACGGGGCCGCCGTCGGGCCGCCGGAGCTCCGTGCCGCTGTCTGCGTTCGCCATCGTCATGCCCCTACTGTGGTGGGCCACGCTTTGCGCCGCCTTTCCGTTCCCTGTGTAGCACCTGTGTGTCCCGAACACAGGTGCTCCACGGTATTCGCACAGCGTCATGACACCGTCACCCGTCATCGTGATCGGCATGACGGACATGATGATCTCCCGCTCCCCGGCCTTCCTGAGCAGCCCGGCTCCGGCGGGCAACCGTGCGCGGTGGTGGCGGCGGAGCACCGGGGCGACGTTGGTCGCGGCCCTGGCCCTGGCGGCTGTGCTGGGCCCGCCGTTGGCGCCGGCGACCCGGCTCGGCGCCAGCGAGCTGGTCGGCTTCTCGACGGTGAGCGTGGCGGACACGATCACCAGCAGCGACGTGCTCGCCGAGGTTCCGGCCGCGGGTCGCGGCCGGAGCGTGTCGGAAACGGACTAAAGGCGTAAAACTCCGCATACTTGCCCGCGTTGTGCTGGCCGGGTGAGCGGAGGAACAGGTGCGATTGGGCCGTCTCGGAGGTGCCGTCGCGGCGCTCGCGCTCATCGTGCTCTCCGCGGTGCCGGCGGCCGCGCAGGGGGCGTACCCGCCCGGGATCACCGCCGACACGATCCGGACCGCGAGCCTGAGCACGGCCACCATCGCGGCGGGCGGCGCCCACTCATGCGCCCTCACCAGCATCGGTGAACTCTACTGCTGGGGCGACGACTCGTCCGGACAGCTCGGCGACGGCCCCGCCGCGCACTCCTTCGGCCAGGCGGTGCTCGCGCTGCGCGGCGCGGTCCTGCTCGACGCCGGCAAGGCGCACACCTGCGCGGTCGACCTCCGCGGTGCCGCGCGCTGCTGGGGCGACGACTCCGCCGGGCAGCTCGGCGACGGAGCGATGACCGACCGGGACCTTCCGGTCGCGGTGACCGCGCTGGCCGGCCGCAACCTGGTGCAGATCACCACCGGCGCCCGGCACACCTGCGCCGTGGACGACGAGGGCGGTGCCTGGTGCTGGGGCGACGGTTCGCACGGCCAGCTCGGCGTGCCGGGGCTGCGGGGCTCGGCGGTGCCGGTCCGCCTCGGCGCGCGCAGCGGCATGCGTGGCCCGGTCGTGGACATCGCCGCGGGCCGGGACACCACCTGCGCCGTGACCGCGGCCGGCGCCGCGTTCTGCTGGGGCTCGGACGCGTACGAGCAGCTCGGGACCCGCGGGCACGGCGACCGCGACGAGCCGGTGGCGGTCGCCGCGAACGGGCCGATGCGCGGCAAGGTCCGCGAGGTCACGGTCGGCGGGACGCAGGCCTGCGCGCTCGGCGCCGAGGGGCGGGCGTCCTGCTGGGGGACCAGGGGGCTCGGATCCGGTACGCGCAGCGCCAAGCCCGAGCCGGTCGGCGTCGTCCTGAGCGCGGCGCTCGGCGAGGTGACCGCCGGCGGCGAGCACACCTGCGGGCTGGACCGGGGCGGCCGGGCGTTCTGCTGGGGCGAGGGGGCGGACGGCCGGCTGGGCAGCGGGCGCTCGGCGGCCCGGGCGGTGCCCGTCGGCGTCACGGCCGGCGCGCTGCGCGATCTGGACGCCGGCGAGGAACACAGCTGCGCCTTCGACACCCGGGGGTACGCGTACTGCTGGGGAGCCGGCGCGGACGGGCAACTGGGGGCGGGCAGCACCGCGGCGAGTGCTGTGCCCGTACCGGTGGCGGGTCTGCCCCGGCCGCCCGGTGCCGCGACCGGCCTCCGGGTGCGTGCCCTCGACGGCGGCCTGCGGGTCGATTGGCGGCCGCCGGCGGACCTCGGCTCCGGGGAGTTCGCCTACTACTGGGCGACGACCGCCGGTTACGAGTCCGGTTGCACGCTGACCGTCGCCACCGCCGCCGGCTGCGAGCTGACCGGGCTGCGCAACGACCGCGAGTACGACGTCGCGGTGGTGGTGCGCACCGGCGAGGGCATCACCGTCGGCGGCTTCGTCACCGCCGCGCCCGCCGCGGCCGCTCCGCTGCCCTCCGGCTCCCCGGCGCCGCGCCGGATGAGCGCCTCGGTCCTGCCCGGCGCGGTCGGCGGGCTGCCGGTCACCGGGCTCAGCCCGATCGCGCTGGTCGCGCTCGGCACCCTGCTGCTCGGCGGCGGACTGGCCGCCCTGCTGGTCCGCCGTCCATGATCCACCGGTCTGGAACACTCGCCGTTCGACGGTTGTTGTGCCAGCGTTGGTCTCAGTCGCTGGCGCGAGCGTGGGGAGCGGGTCGTGGATCTTTTGGGGGAGTACCGCAGGGCCAATTTCTTCTTCGAGTCCGGCGATCCCCTCGGGGCGGCCCGGCTGCTGGAACCGATCGTCGAAGCCGAGCCACACAACAGAGCCGTGCGGCAGTTACTGGCCCGGGCCTATTTCAACTCCGCGCAACTGGGCGGGGCGGAGGCGCAGCTCCGGACGCTTATCGAGCACGATCCGTCGGACCACTACGCGCACCACGTGCTCGGCCGGACCCTCGAAAGGGCCGGCCGCTTTCGTGAGGCCCTGCCACACCTGCGCCTGGCCGCGGCGATGCACAGCCACGGCGACTACACCGAGGCGCTGCGGCGGGTCGAGACCTGGCTGGGCAAGCACGACGGCGGAATAGGATCGCAGCTGTGAAGATCAAGCTGGACCTGCACGACATCTTCAACAAGGGCACCCAGATCGACAAGGCCCTGCGCGATGTCATCGACGAGGCCATCCAGAAGAAGGCCACGCTCGTCGAGATCATCCCGGGCAAGGGATCGGGCGCCCTGAAGAAGAAGGTCATCCGCTTCCTGGAGCAGAAGGAGATCAAGCAGCTCTACCACCGGATCGAGAAGGACGGCGACAACTGGGGGCGGTTGTTCGTGCACTTCAAGTTCGAGTCGTCGCAGGGCAAGGGCCGGCGCGGCAGATAGCCGTCACAGGGTGTAGGTGTGCGCCACGGCCAGCATCTCCGAGCTGTGCGAGCCCAGCACCCCCACGTCCGCCGGGCGGGGCTGGAAGCCCGGGACGGTGGCGAGGCCGTCGCTGGCGTCCATCGTGTGCAGCCGGAGCGGCGTCTTCGCGGGGACGGTCAGGGTCACCTCGATGCCGTCCGGCGGGGGCGCGTGGAACACGAAACCGAAGCCCCACCCGCCGCCCGCCGTCCGGTCCGTGGGCACCTTGCGGCCGGCGACCGTGGCCGCGGTGACGGTCGCCTCCGCGTTCACGTGCAGCGTGATCAGCCGTACCGGTCGGCGGGGGGTCAGCCGGAAGGTGACCGTCCGCAGCTCGCCGGTCGTGGTGTCGGCGGAGGGCGCCAGCGTCGGCGCTGGCAACCGCACCGACTGCGCCGGGCCGGCGAGGAGCTCCTCCGGGCCGAACGCGGGCAGGGTGTCGGTCACCGGCGCCCGGCCGCCGGACACGTACTGCCCGGTCCACTGCTGCGGCTTGCCCTCCGCGCTCAGCCAGCGGGCCTGGCCGGTGTCCGTGTCCAGGGCGTACATCAGGTGGGTGGGTGCCGGGTGCGCCGCGTCGAAACGGTCCACGGCCAGGCCGGCCGCGACGCAGGCGACCGCGGTGAGCGCCGCCGCCAGGGCCGGCAGCGCGCCGCGCCGGCGGGCCCGCATCGCCACCATGCCGCGCTGCCCGCCGGCCTCGGGGTGCAGCAGGTCGACGATCGGCAGGACGGCCAGCGCCAGCAGCGTCGCGATGAGGGCGCCGGAGCCGGCGAGCGCCAGGCCCATGGCCGGGAAGAACATCACCACCGTGGGCAGCAGGACCACCACCGCGACGGCCGCGCCCAGCGTTACCGCGAGCACGGACCACCAGCCGCGCAGCAGCACCGCGGCGATGCCGGTGAGCGCACCGGCCAGCGCCGGCAGCGCCGTGAGGTAGGAGCCGCCCGGCGCCAGCGCGGCCAGCACCAGGCCGAGCACCGCCAGCCAGCCGAGACCGCCGAAGGCCAGCGCAGCCGGGCTCAGCCGGCGCCGCAGCAACGCGTACCAGGCGAAGACGATCGTCGCGGTCAGCGCCCCGATCGCCAGCCGATACCAGAACGGCCGGTACGGGTCGATGAGCTGTTCGGCGTACCCCGGCCGGATGAGTTTCAGCATCGCCCAGAGCAGCTGGGCCGCCACCGGGGCCGCGAGGAGCGGCAGCAGCGCGAGCCCGAAGCCGCCCGCCAGCCGCCCGCCGGTGACCAACCCGCGGCGCCGGGCCAACCAGCCCAGCGCCAGCACGGCGATCAGCGCGAGCGCGGCCAGCGGCCAGGTCAGCAGGCCCGGATAGACCGCCAGCCCGCCCGGCACCGGGAAGTAGGTGGCGTCGCCGTCCGAGCGCAGCGCCGGCAGGTCGCGCCCGCCGAGCTCGCGGGTCAGCGCCAGCGCGTTGGCGCCGAGATGCTGCAGGCTGTCCCGGTCCAGCGCCGCCGGGGTGTCGCCCGGCGCGTGATAGACCGCCGCGCCGTCGATGTAGGCGCTGTTGAAACCGGTGAAGCCGCCCTCGCGGAACGGGGTGAAATCCGTGTCGTTGGGCAGCCGCCGGTAGACCTCCACCGCGACCGACGTGCCGACCGGCTTCGGCGCCCCGGCGTAGACCCCGGTCAGGCGCGCGTTGCCCGCCGCGGTCTCGAACATGATCGCCGGGCCGGTGCTGCCGCGGGCCTCCAGGTTGAGCACGATGCCGCCGTCGCGGGCCAGCGGATGCTGGTCCACGAAGGCCTGGGCGCCGCACACGCACGCCTCCTCGGCGTCGGTGAAGACGAGCACCACGTCGTTGCGCAGCCGCGGGCCGGTGGCCAGCGCCCGGGCCGTCTCCAGGATCGCCGCCGTGCCCGCGCCGTCGTCATTGCCGCCCGGCGAGGTCTGCGCCGAGTCGTAGTGCGCGACCAGGAAGATCCGGCCGGTCGGCGCCGTGCCGGGCAGCAGTGTCACCACGTTGCGCACCCGGGCCAGGCCGATCCCGCCCGCGCTGGCCGACAGGTCGCCGCCCTGGACCGAGACCGTTTCCTGCACCTCGGGGTCGAGACCGAGGCCGCGCAGGGTGGTCAGGAGGTAGCCGCGGACCGCGTCGGCGGGCGCGCTGCCGGCCACGTGCGGCTCGGTGGCGATGGCCTGGATCTGCTGGAACGCGCGGCCGGCGCTGAACTCGGCGGCCGGCGCGCCGGCTCCCAGCGCGGCGGGCGGCCGCACGGACTGCAGCGCCGCCGCCGCGACGATCAGCAGCACGACGACCGCCGCCAGCGCCGCACCCACCCGGTGGATGGGCCGGGCCAGCGCCCGGGATGCGGCCTCAAGCCGGGGTACGCCCACGTGAACCTCCCGCATAACAGTGACGCATGACATCTAATCGGCTACGGGCACGCCCGGGTACCCCGTGGAACTCCCCGGCCGGTGACATAACTTGGTCCGGTGACCGCCCCGCTCGACCCTCCTGCCGTTTTCGCCGAGTTCATCGATCGGGTCGCCTGCTACGACCCGGCGCCCGAGGCCGGCCCCGCCGCCGTGCTCGGCCTGCGCACCGCGCTCGGGGAGGCGACGTTCCAGGTCAGTGATCATGTGGTGCGGGCGATGTGCCGGGCCCTGGAGGCGTACCGGGATCCGGCCGACCGGGGCACCTGCACCGGCTGCGGCAGCCGCCGGATGGACGAGAATCTGCACTGCGGCGACTGCGGCCGGCTGCACGGCATCCTCGGCCAGGTGATCGCCGAGCACGCCCGCCGAGTGGCCGAGGACCAGTCGTACGGGCCGTCGGCGTGAGCCGCGTCGCCGCCGCCCGCATCCGGTGTTGTGCGCCCGCATCCGGTGGTGGACTATCAGCGGGTCAAGCCCGAAGGAGTCGAGCCATCAACCGTTTCCACCGCGCCGGAGCCGCCGTTACGCGCACCCCGTCGTGTGGGGTGGCGTGGTGAGCGAGCGCGCTCTCGCGACGCCGCCGGCGAGAGTGGCGGCCCCCGAGCGGCTGCGCATCCTGCTGGTCGAGGACGACGAGGGCGACGCCTTCCTGGTCAAGGAGTTGCTCGCCGAGGCGGGCGCGCTGTTCGACCTGCGGGTGGCGACCAGCCTGCGGGATGCCCGGCCGATGATGCGCGGCGTGCAATGCGTCCTGCTCGATCTGGGGCTGCCGGACGCCGAGGGCATCGACGGGCTGCGCAAGCTGCTCGCGGTGGCCGGCAGCGCCGCGGTCTGCGTGTTGACCGGCCGCTCCGACGAGCACCTGGGTGTCGCGGCGGTCGCCGAGGGCGCCCAGGACTACCTGGTCAAGGGCCAGGTCGACGGCGTCCTGCTGGTTCGGGCCCTGCGGTACGCGGTCGAGCGCAAGCGTGCCGACGAGAACACCCAGCGGCTGCGTGAGGTGGAGCTGCGCCAGGCCGAGTCGGCGCGGCTGGAACGCGGCCTGCTGCCCCAGCCGCTGATGCAGACCACCGCGGTGGCCGTGCACACGTTCTATCGCTCCGGGCGCGCGCTGGGCCTGCTCGGCGGCGACTTCTTCGACGTGGTGCAGGTCGGACCCGACCGGTTGCACGTCATCGTCGGCGACGTCTGCGGGCACAGCGTGGACGAGGCGGCCCTCGGCGTCGAGCTCCGGGTGGCGTGGCGGGCGCTGGTGCTCGGCGGCGTGCCCGACGACAAGATTCTCGGCGCGCTGGAGCAGGTGCTGATGAGCGAGCGGCGGGCCCGGGAGGTCTTCGCCACCGTCGCGTCGGTGGTGTTCGACCTGAGTGCCAACCGGGCCACCGTGCGGCTGGCGGGCCATCCACCGCCGGTGCTGCTCAAGAACGGCCGGGCCGAGCCGGTCAACGCCCGCCACGGCATCGTGCTGGGCGTCAAGCCGACGCCCACCCCCGCGACCGACGTGGAGCTCTCCGGCGATGACTGGTCCCTGCTGATGTATACCGACGGACTCATCGAGGGGCACACCGGCGTGGGCGACGAGCGCCTCGACGTCGACGGGCTGTGCGGGGTGCTCGCCGAGCCGGCCGCCGCCCAGGTGCCGCTGGCCGCCCTCCCGGCCTGGCTGGTCGGCCGGGCCGACCAGGGCAACGGCGGCCCGCTCGCCGACGACGTGGCGATGCTGCTGATCTCCCGGGGCGGCGGCCGATGAGCGTGTTCAGCCTCCGCAGCTGGACGCTGCGCCGCCGGGTGGTCGCCCTGTCGGCGACGGTCGGGCTGCTCCTGACGATCCTCGGGGTCTTCGCCGCGATCACCGCCGCGAACAGCAACCAGCACATCGACACAATCCTGGACCGGACCGGTCCGATGCGGTCGGCCGGCGAGAGCCTGAGCACGGCGGTGGTCGATCAGGAGACCGGCATCCGCGGGTACGCGATCAGCGGCGAACCGGACAACCTGAAGCCCTACCAGGACGGACTGGCCGCCCAGGACCGGCTCCTCGCCGAGATCGACCGGCTCAACGGCGCCGAGGGCGACCCGGCCGTGCGGGCCTCGATCCAACTCGTGCGGCAGCGGGCGGACCAGTGGCGGGCCGCCGTCGCGATGCCGGTGCTCAACGCCGTCCGCGACCAGGGGCCGGAGGCCGGTCAGGCGCTGGTCGAGGCGGCCGACACCAGCCAGTTCGACGCGCTGCGGGCCTCGATCGGCGACCTGCAGCAGGACATCCTGGTGGTGCGCGACCGGTCCGCGGTGGCGGCCAAGCGCACCGGCACGGTCCTCGTCGCGCTGGAGATCTTCGCCGCGGTGGTGGTCATCCTGGCCGGGGCGGTCCTGTTCCTGCTGCTCGACCGGCTGGTCAGCCGGCCGGTGACCGAGCTGGCCGAGCAGGTCCGCGAGGTGGCCGACGGCGCCTACGACAAGCACATCACCAGCCGGGGCTCACCCGAGCTGCGGACCCTGGCCGCCGACGTCGACGGGATGCGCCGGCAGATCGCCGCCGAGCTGACCGAGGTGCGCGAGGCCCGCGAGCAGATCGAGTGGGTCAACGACCAGCTCAAGCAGCAGGCCGAGGAGCTGACCCGGTCCAACCGTGACCTTGAGCAGTTCGCCTACGTGGCCTCGCACGACCTGCAGGAGCCGCTGCGCAAGGTGGCCAGCTTCTGCCAGTTGCTGCAGCGGCGCTACGCGGGCCAGATGGACGAGCGGGCGGACCAGTACATCGCCTTCGCGGTCGACGGCGCGCAGCGGATGCAGCGCCTGATCAACGACCTGCTGGCGTTCTCCCGGATCGGCCGGCTCACCGCGGGCTTCACCGACGTCAACCTGGACCAGGTGCTGACCGAGGTGAAGTCGCAGCTCGAGGCGCGGGCCGGCGACGACGCCGAGATCACCTGGGCCGACCTGCCGACGGTGGAGGGCGAGGAGCCGCTGCTCACCACGCTCTTCGTCAACCTGATCGGCAACTCGCTGAAGTTCCGCCGCCCCGACGTCGCGCCGGTCATCCGGGTCTCCGCGCTGCTCGTGGGCGAGGAGTGGCAGGTCAACGTCCGGGACAACGGCATCGGCATCGAGGCCGAGTTCGCCGACAAGGTCTTCGTGATCTTCCAGCGGCTGCACGCGCGGGACGCGTACGAGGGCACCGGCATCGGGCTGGCGATCGTCAAGAAGATCGTCGAATACCATGGCGGGCGGATCTGGCTCGACCTGGACGTCGCCGAGGGCACGTCGATCTATTTCACGTTGCCCCTGCTGGCCGGCGTGCCGGTGGCGGAGCCGCGGAAACAGGACGAGATCGTGGCACACGCCGAACGCGCTGAAGGAGGCTCGGTATGACGGGTGCGATTCGACAGGACGGCATACCCATAGAGGTGCTGCTCGTGGAGGACGACCCGGGCGATGTGCTCATGACGCAGGAGGCGTTCCAGGAGCACAAAGTCCGCAACCGGCTGACCGTGGTGTCCGACGGCGCCGAGGCGCTGGCCTATCTGCGCCGCGAGGGTGTGTACGAGGCCGCGGTGCGGCCCGACCTGATCCTGCTCGACCTGAACCTGCCCCGCCGCGACGGCCGGGAGGTGCTCGCGGAGATCAAGAAGGACGACGAGCTGTGCCGCATCCCGGTGGTGGTGCTGACCACCTCGGCCGCCGACGAGGACATCCTGCGCAGCTACCAGTTGCACGCGAACGCCTACGTGACCAAGCCGGTCGACTTCGAGCGGTTCATCGCCGTCATCCGGCAGATAGACGAGTTCTTCGTCAGCGTCGTGAAGTTGCCGCCGCGTGCGTGACGATCTGATCGACGAGGTCACCGCCCTGGTCCGAGAGGTGGCGCAGACCATCGTGCTGCCCCGGTGGCGGCACCTGAGCGCCGCCGAGATCCACCAGAAGTCCCCCGGCGACCTGGTCACCATCGCCGACCAGGAGGCCGAGCGGGCGCTGACCGCCGGCCTGACCGCGCTGTTGCCCGGCTCGCAGGTCGTCGGCGAGGAGGCGGTGGCGGCCGATCCGGGCGTGCTGGGCCGGGTCGGTGACTCCGGCGCGGTCTGGATCGTCGACCCGGTCGACGGCACCAACAACTTCGCCGCCGGCAAGACCCCGTTCGCCGTGATGGTCGCGCTGCTGCGCGACGGCGAGCCGGCCGCGGCGTGGATCCTCGACGTGGTGGCCGACCGGATGACGGTCGCCGAGGCGGGCAGCGGCGCGTTCGTCGACGGGCTGCGGGTCAAGACCCGCACCGACGACCCGGGCGCGTCCGGGCTGGCCGGATCGCTGTCGCGCAACTACTTCCCGGACCATCTGCGCGAGCGGATCGACGCGCGGCTGCACACGCTGGGCGCGGTGACCGGCGGCCACCACTGCGCGGGCTACGAATATCCGGCGGTCGTCTCCGACGAGCAGCAGTTCGCGACCTTCTGGCGGATCCTGCCCTGGGACCACGTGCCGGGCTCGCTGATCGTCCGGGAGGCCGGCGGCACCGTCCTGCACCTGGACGGCTCGCCATACCGGGCGACCGACTCGGACCTGGGCCTGCTGGTCGCCGCCAACGAAGACATCTGGAAGACGGCGCACGCCGCCCTCTTCGCCTAGAACGGTAGGTGCTTGCTTGTCCGCGTACCTCTCAGAGCTTTTCGGTCTGGCCGGCCGGACCGCGGTCGTGACCGGCGGCAGTTCCGGGATCGGCCGCGCGATGGCCGGCGCGCTCGGCCGCGCCGGCGCGCGCGTCGTGCTGGTCGCCCGGCGGCCGGGGCCGCTGGCCGAGACGGTTGGCGAGCTGACCGCCGACGGCGTCCAGGCCGGCGCGATCCCGGTGGATCTCGGCGATCGGGCGGCGCTCACGGCCGCGACCGACACGATCGTCTCCCGGTACGGCGAGCCGGACATCCTGGTGAACGCGGCGGCGGTGAACCGGCGCCCGCCGCTGGACGAGCTGACCGACGACGACTGGGACGTCACGCTGGCGGCCAATCTGACCGCGCCGTTCCTGCTCGGTCAGCGGTTCGGGCCGGCGATGGCGGCGCGGGGCTGGGGCCGGATCGTCAACGTCGTCTCCCAGCAGGCCTTCCGCGCGTACGGCAACAGCGGCGCCTACGGCGTCTCCAAGGCCGGCCTGGTGGCCCTGACCCGGTCCCAGGCGGAGGCGTGGTCGGCGCGTGGCGTCTGCTGCAACGCGGTCGCGCCCGGGGTGGTGCACACGCCGCTGACCGAGCCGGTCTTCGCCGATCCGGAGAAGGTCGCGGCCCACGCCCGGCGCACGATGATCGGCCGCAACGGCGTGCCGAGCGATTTCGCCGGATGTGCGGTATATCTGGCAAGTGTCGCTAGCGCTGCGGTAACCGGCCAAACACTCTTCGTCGACGGTGGATATTCGTCGACGTGATCACGGTGCCGTTCTGACGTTGAGCGCGGTAGAGTCACCGCGCTCACGACTCGGGAGGTAGACCGTGGCGGCGACTCTCCTACGCCGGCTTCAGCCTGTGCTGGCGCTCCTCATTGCGCTGGCGGTGCTGCTCGTCGCCGCCCCCGCCGCGCAGGCGGCACCGGACGACGAGGGCGGCTCGAAGACCCTGCGGGCGGCGCTCGAGTCCGCCGCCAAGGGCCACGTCGAGGCCAAGAACGAGCTTGAGAATTCCAAGAAGCGGCAGAAGCAGCTCGCCGTCACGCTGGTCCAGGCGAAGCAGAAGAGCACGGAACTGCAGGGCCGGGTCGGCGAGGTCGCCAACCGCTCCTACCGGCAGGGTCGCTTCACCACGATGACCATGCTGCTCAACAGCGCCTCGCCGGACGCGTTCATGGAACGCGCCATGCGGCTGGACCAGATGGCCCGGGTCGACGGCAAGACGCTGGCCGGGTATCGCGACGCGGTGGTCGCGGCCGAGCGGGCCAAGCAGGGCATCGATCTGGAGATCAAGCAGCAGCAGAAGCAGGTCACGGTCATGGCCAGGAAGAAGGAGCAGGCCGAGCAGGCGCTGGCCAGCGTCGGCGGCGGCGCGGTGGCCGGCGGCTTCATCAGCGCCAACTCCCCGCTGGCCAAGGCCGCACCGCGCAACTCCGACGGCTCGTGGCCCAAGGAGTCCTGCACCGTCAACGACCCGTCCGAGGGCGACGGCTGCATCACGCCCCGGACGCTGCACGCCTACCAGCAGGCCCGCGCGGCCGGCTTCAAGCGCTACACGGCCTGCTTCAGCAAGCGGTCCTCAGGCGAGCACCCGAAGGGCCGGGCCTGCGACTTCGCTGCGGCCGCCGGCGGTTTCGAGAACGTCAACGCCTCCGGCGGCGACCGCACCTACGGCAACAACCTGGCCGCGTACTTCGTCAAGAACGCGTCGCGCCTCGGCGTGATGTACGTGATCTGGTATCGGGAGATCTGGATGCCCGGCACCGGCTGGCGGTCCTACAGCGGCTCGGGCGGGCCCGCGGCCACCCACACGAACCACGTGCACCTGTCAGTCCTCTGACAGGGGCGCGCCGGTAGCATCCGCGCGATGGAGACCTCCCCACCCCGTGCCCTGCCCTCCGGACTGGCCACCGCGCTGGTGTTCTTCGCCAGCGGGGCGGTGCTGGTCCTGGAGATCGTGGCGCTGCGGCTCGTCGGCCCGTACGTCGGGGTGACCCTGCAGGTCAGCAGCTCGGTCATCGGGATCTCGCTGGCCGCCATCGCCTACGGCACCTGGCTCGGCGGCCGGCTCGCCGACCAGTACGACCCGCGGCTGCTGCTCGCCCCGGCCCTGCTGCTCGCCGCGATCTTCACCGCGATCACCCTGCCCCTGGTCCGCTGGGGCGGGGAGGTGCTGCGCGGCGGGTCGGCGCCGGCCGTCCTGCTGCTCGCGGCCCTGGCCGTCTTCCTGCCCGCGTTCCTGCTCGCCTCGATCACGCCGCTGACCGTGAAGCTGCAGCTCGGCGACCTGCGCCGGACCGGCGAGGTGGTGGGCCGGCTGTCCAGCTTCGGCACCCTCGGCGCGATCACCGCGACGCTGGGCACCGGCTTCGTCTTCGTGGCCGCGATGCCCAGCAGCTGGATCGTGCTGACCCTGGCCGCGCTGCTGGCCGTCGCCGGCTTCGGGCTCGGCTGGTGGCTGCACCGCAAGGATCCCGGGCTCAAGCTGCCCGGCAAGCCGCGCACCCGGGCCGCCGTGGTCATCATCGGGCTGTTCGGCGCCGGGCTGGGCGCCACCGCGCCGACCCCGTGCGACATCGAGACCGCCTACCACTGCGCGCGGGTGGACACCGATTCCAGCCGGAACGGCGGGCGGACGCTGATCCTCAACTCGGCGCGGCACTCGTACGTCGACCTGAACGACCCCACCTACCTCGAGTTCGCGTACGTGCAGTGGATCGGCGCCGTGGTCGACGTCAACGGCACCGGCGGCGCCCCGGTCGACGCCCTGCACCTCGGCGGCGGCGGCTTCACGGTCCCCGAGTACGTGGCGAAGACCCGGCCCGGCAGCGACCAGCTCGTCCTGGAGCTCGACGGCGGCCTGGTCGACCTCGACAAGCGGGAGCTGGGCCTGCGGACCGGGCCGGACCTGCGGGTCCGGGTCGGCGATGCGCGGGTCGGGCTTTCGGAACAGCAGACCGACTCCTACGACCTGGTGGTCGGCGACGCGTTCGGGCACCTGGTGGTCCCGTGGCACCTCGCCACCCGGGAGATGGCCGCCGACATCGCCCGCGTGCTGCGTACCGGTGGCATTTATGCCCAGAACGTCATCGATTATCCGCCGAACCGGTTCATCCGCGCCGAACTGGCCACGGTCGCCGACGTCTTCCCGCACGTGGCGCTGGTCGCGCCGCAGGCCGCGCTCGACGGTGGCAGCGGGTCGAACTTCGTCATCGTGGCGTCGAAGTCGCCGCTGGCCCTGGACGAGCTCCGCAACCACCTCGACCTGGTCGACGAGCCGGTGCAACTCGTCTCCGGCCAGCGGCTGACGGACTTCATCGACGACGCCCGGGTGCTCACCGACGACTACGCGCCGGTGGATCAGCTGCTGGCCGGGTGACCCCGGCGATATTCCGGGTGATTTCCCGGACCCGCGGTGGGCGGGGCATCCCGGGGGCAACAATCGGCACATGGGTTGGCTGGCGACCGGGGGACAGGGCGGCCTCGTCGGCGACCGGTACCGGCTGATCGAACGGCTCGGCACCGGCGGCATGTCCGTCGTGTGGCGCGGCCACGATCAGGTGCTGGGCCGGGCCGTCGCCGTCAAGGTGCTGTCGCCGCGGCTCGCCGGCGACGCCGCGTTCCGCGACCGGCTGCGGCAGGAGGCGCTGGCCGCCGCGCGGCTGTGCCATCCGCACATCACCGGCATCTTCGACTTCGGGGAATCCCCGCTGGACGAGCACCGCACGGTCCCGTACGTGGTGATGGAGCTCAACGACGGCGAGTCGGTCGCCGCGCGGCTCACCCGGCGGGGCCCGCTGCCCTGGCGCGACGCGGTCGTCATCGCGGCGGAGGTGGCGTCGGCGCTGGCCACCGCGCACGCCCGCGGCGTGGTGCACCGCGATGTCACGCCGGCGAACGTGATGCTCACCGGCGCCGGGGCCAAGGTCGTCGACTTCGGTATCTCGGCGCTGATCGGGCAGCAGGACTCGGCGCCGGACGGCAGCCTGCTGGGCACCCCGGCGTACCTGGCACCGGAACGGCTCGGCGGCGGCCAGGTCTCGCCCGCCGCCGACGTGTACGCCCTCGGTGTGCTGCTCCACCGCATGCTGACCGGGCGGCTGCCGTGGCCGGCCGGCACCACCACGCAGGCGTTGCGGGCGCACCTGTTCGCCGAGCCCGCGCCCCTACCCGAGCTGCCCGGCATGCCCGCGCAGATCGCTGCCCTCTGCCTGCGCTGCCTGGCCAAGCGGCCCGAGGACCGGCCCGGCGCGGCCGGGGTCGCCACCACGCTGGCCGCGCTGGTCGGGTTGCAGCCGATCATCCCGCCGGTCGGCGTCCCCGTTCCCGGCCCGCGCCCGTCGCCGCGCCCGGTGCTGCGGCCGGCCCACGCACCCGGTCCGCGCGTGCGCGCCGGCCTGCGGGTCGCCCGGGCCCTGCGGCTCGGCGGCCCGCAACCGCTCGGCGGCGGGCTGTTCCGCGCCGGCGGGCTGCTGCACGACCTGGTCCCCGGCGGCAGGCTCGGCGACGCCGTCCTCGCCGGGCGGAATCGCCTCCAGGCCGGCGTCGCCACCATTGTCCTGGCCGCGACGGTCGGCCTCGTCTGGTCCTCGACTCGCGAGCCGGTCGACGTCGGCACCGCGCAGGCCGCCGCGGCCGGCGCGCGCCCCGCCGCGGTCGCACCGCACGGTACGGGGTGCAAGGTCCGCTACCGGGTGCAGCGCGATTCCGGCTCGGACTTCGGCGCCCAGGTCACGGTGGTCAACACCGGCGAGCATGTGCTCTCGGGATGGGCGCTGGAGTTCGCCTTCGTGGGCGGCCAGCGGGTCACCGACGCGCCGAAGCGGCTCACCCAGCGGGGCCGCAAGCTGGTGCTGCGCGCCAAGAACGGCGCGAAACTGCGGCCGGGCCGGTCGGCCAGCGTGACGCTGAGTGGCAGCTACCGGGTCAGCAACCCGCTGCCGGTGACGTTCACCCTGAACGGCCAGGCCTGCCAGGCCGAGGTGCTCGGCGCGGTGGTGGTTCCGCCCACCGCGGACCTACCCACCGGCACGCCGGCGTCGGACGGGCGGAAGAAGCTGTCACCGCGGAAGAAGGACCGGAAGGCCCCGGCGCAGTCGCCGGCTCCGTCTCCGGCTCGGATCGGCCCGCCCTCGGCCAAGAAACCGGGCTTCTCCGTGACTGTCTGACGATCAGGTCACGTCACGGCTGCGAATTGCTCCACCTTGGAGGTGTCGCCGGCCACGATCAGGATGCAGCCCCGCGGCACGACCGTTTCCGGGCGGGCGTACGTGAAATCCTCGCCGGGCAGCTTGGTGCCGACCACCGTCACGCCCCACTTGCTGCGCAGCCCGATGTCGGCGAGCGTGCGGCCGACCGCATCCTTCGGCGTCCGGACCTTCGCGATGGCGAAGCCGTCGTCGAACTCGATGTAGTCCAGCATCTGGCCGGTGATCAGGTGCGCGACCCGCTCACCCATCTCCGCCTCCGGGTAGATCACGTGCCGGGCGCCGACCGAGGACAGGATCTTGCCGTGCTTGACGCTGATCGCCTTGGCCCAGATCTCCGGCACGCCGATCTCCGCCAACGTCAGCACGGTCAGCACGCTGGCCTCGAGATTCGTGCCGATGCCGACCACCGCCCGGGCGAAATCCCGCACCCCGAGCTGGTGCATCGCCTCGGTGTCGGTGGCGTCCGCCTCCGCGACGTGGGTGAGCCGGTCGGACAGTCTTTAGTCCGGTCAAGGGCGGCGGCGGGGTGGTCGGACGGGCATTCCTGCACGATGTGCGGATCGGCGTCGACGCCCAGCACCTCGTGGCCGAGGTTGACCAGCGACGCGGCGACCTGACCGCCGAAGCGGCCCAGCCCGACGACAACGACGTTGTCCGGGCTCGCGGTGAGCTTCTTGTCAGCCAACGAGGGGTCGCTCCTCCGGGTAGCGGTAGAGCCGGCGGCGGGTGTTCAGCGCGATCGCCGTGCCCACGGCGATCGTACCGACGCGGCCGACATACATCAGGATGACGAGCACGACCTGCGCGGACGGCGGCAGCGTCGGCGTGATGCCGGTGCTGAGCCCGACCGTGGCGAACGCCGAGGTCACCTCGAACAGCGCCCGATCGAACGGCACGTCGTCGGTCAGCCCGATCAGCCCGAGCGTGCCCGCGGCGACCAGCGCGACCCCGAGCAGCGCGACGGTGATGGCCTGCCGCTGCGTCTCCTCGGCGATCCGGCGCTTGCGGATCACCACGTCCGGCTCACCCCGGATCTCGGCCCAGATCACGTACGCGAGCAGCAGGAACGTGGTCACCTTGATGCCGCCGGCGGTGCTCGCGCTGCCGCCGCCGATGAACATCATCCCGTTCGTGACGGCGATCGTCTCGGTGCTCATCCCGCCGAGGTCGATGCTGTTGAAGCCGCCGGACCGGGTCATCACGTCCTGGGTGAAGGCGGCCAGCACCTTGCTCGGCGTGCCGAGCGGGCCGAGGGTCTGCGGATTGCTCCACTCGAACGACAGGAAAACCAGGAAACCGATCACGCTGAGCAACAGCGTGCCCCACACGGTCAGCCGCGTGTGGGTCGACCAGAAGCCGGGCTTACGCCACTCCCGGGCCAGCTCGAACAGGACCGGAAAACCGATCGAGCCGACCAGCACGCCCAGCGACAGCGGCACACAGATCCACCAGTCGCCGACGAACCGCACCAGGCTGTCGGGGTAGAGCGCGAAGCCGGCACTGTTGAAGGCCTGCACGGCGTGGAAGACGGCCTCCCACACGGCCCGGCCGAACGGATAGTCGTACGCCAGCCAGAACCGCAGGGCGAGCACGACGCTGATGGCGGCCTCGGAGGCGAACATGACGATCGCGACCCGGATGAGCACGCCACCGACGTTGCCGCCGAGCAGCCCCGCGCTCTCCGCCTGCACCATGAGCCGGCTGCGCAACCCGAGCCGCCGCGACACCAGCAGGCTCAGCAGGGTGGCGAGCGTCATGATGCCGAAGCCGCCGATCTGCGACAGCACGGTCAGCAGCACCTCACCGAAGCCGGACCAGTAGGTCGGCGTGTCGACCACGGCCAGCCCGGTGACACAAACGGCGCTGGTGGCGGTGAACAACGCGGTGACGAACGGCGCGTGCCCCGGCTCGGCCCGCGCGGCGGGCAGCATCATCAGCGCGGTGCCCACGGCGATGGCACCCAGGAATGCGACCGGAACGATCCGCGCGGGATACCGCCACGGTGAACGACCCCGCACCCCCACCTCCAGGTTTCGATCTCAAGCGCATCATCGTGCACATTGATCGACGCCAAGGCCGATACCGAACCGGCGGCATCGTCTTGACGGGTGCTATCGGCTCATCGTTCGCAGCCGATCACCGTGTCGTGCCTGCTCGGGAGACATTCGTCGCCCAGCGGTCCGTTGGCGCCGCCGTCGAGCCGGTCGGCGACCTCCGGAAGGTCGTCGCCGTCGAGCCAGTCGTCGCCGGGACCACCGAAGATCCTGTCGCGACCCTCCAGGCCGAACAACTCGTCATTGCCCGCGCCGCCGTAGACGATGTCGTTGCCGATTTGGGCCATGATGCGGTTGTCGGCGGCGTTGCCGGTCAGCCGGTCGTTGCCGGAACCACCGTAGATCCTCTCGACATCAGCGCCGACGGTGTCGTGCTCTCCGGCCAGACCGTCGTCGCGACGGGAACCGTCGAGGTCGACGGTGACGGCCTTCTCGTAGTCGCCGTAGTCGACCTCGTCCGAGCCCGGGCCGCCGAGCAGGACGTCAGCGGCCGTACCGTAGTCGTACACGTCACCGGTGAGCCAGTCGTCACCGGATCCGCCGTCGAGGTGGTCGCGACCTTGGTAGCCGAGCAGGAGATCCTGGCCGGCCTCGCCGTAGATCTTGTCGTTGCCTTCCTCGCCGAAGACCTCGTCGTTGCCGCTGCCGCCGTGCAGAGTGTCGTGGCCCAGCCAGCCGTGGATCGTGTCGGCGCCGTCGCCGCCGTAGATCTTGTCGTTGCCGTCGCGGCCGTCGAGGTAGTCCCTGCCGCCCTGGCCGTAGAGCCGGTCCGCCCCGGTGCCGCCGTGCAGACGGTCCCCGCGGGACCCTCCGGTCAGGGAGTCGTTGGCGGTGCCACCGTCCGCGGTCATCGGCAGGTCAGTCCTGTTGACCACGGAGTCGTTGCGGTCGTAGGTGTAGACCCGCACCCTGGTCGGCGTCTTCGGCAGCGTGCAGCGAACCTTGGTCTTGTCGCCCTTGACCTTCTTGCAGCCCCTACCCGCCCGGATCGCGACCTTGTCGTCGATCGTGACGGTGCGCCCGGCGCGGGTGACGACGACCTTGTTCTGCTTGCCTGTCGCGGCCTTGTATTGCACCTTCGTCTTCTCCACGACAGTGACGACGCCAGCGGTCGCACCCTGGGCGGGCGCGGCGAGCACGCCCACCGAGACGGTCGCGAGCAGGGTGAGGCCGACCCGGGTCAGCCAGGCGGAACGGGGCACGTGGATCCTCTCGAAGAGACCCGGCGGGTTGCACCACCGCTCGGAGCCAAGATCATAGAACGGTGTCCTCGGGCACCTCCTCTAGAGTCTGGGCATGGCGAGGCTTGCGGTGGTCAGTGGGGGCGGTACGGGAATCGGCCGGGCGACGGCGGGGATGCTGGCGGGGGAGGGCTACGACGTCATCATCGTCGGGCGGCGCCCGGACGTGTTGGCCGACGCGCTGAAGTGGATCGGCCCCCAGGCCACAGCGGTCACCGCGGACCTGGCGGTCCCCGGCCAGACCGCGGCGGTGGTCGAGGCCGTCGGCGGCCGCCCGGTGGACGTGGTGGTCAACAACGCGGGCGCCTACGTGGGTGGCGACGACTCCACCCCGGAAGGGTTGGCGGCACGCTGGCGGGCGAACCTCGACTCGAACGTCCTGACCGCGGTGCTGCTCACCGATGCGCTGCTGCCGTTGCTGCGCCGGCCGGGTGGGCGGATCATCCTGACCAGCTCGATCGCCGCCCAGCGCGGTGGTGGCGGCCCCTACTCGGCGGCCAAGGCGGCCCTGCACGGCTACGCGCTGGATCTGGCTACCCAGCTCGGCCCCGAGGGGATCACCGCGAACGCGATCGCGCCGGGCTACGTGACCGACAGCGAGTTCTTCGATGGCCGGATGACCGAGGAAGGCCACGCCCAGCGGGTGGCGGCGACGCTGGTGAAGCGGGCAGGCGTGCCGGACGACATCGCGGAGTCGGTGCGCTGGCTGGTCGGCCCGGGCGGCAGCTTCGTGACCGGGCAGATCATCAACGTCAACGGCGGCACGGTCCTGGGCCGCTGAGACGACCTACTGCGCACCGCCGGTGAAAGGCCTTCCCCCGGTCTGTTCGGCCGGAAGCGCAGAGCCGACCAGCGGTTGTCGATCGCTACCTGGCCGTTCGGGCGCATATCGAAATCCGCCACGATCGGCCAGAGCGTGTCGCGGTTGATGTCTGCCTTGTTGCCCTTCGGATAGGCGATCCAGAGCACCGCGGGCTTGGCAAGATCATCGATATGCTCCTCAAGCAGCTTGCGAGCGCTTGCCGCATCCTCCGCGAACAGCACGGCGGTGCTCGCCGTCGCCAGAACGGCGCATTCCCGCACCCCGACGGGCATCGGAGTCAGCAACGGCAGGTGCACGGGGTGCGACAGCCACACGGTGGTGTGCGGCTTGATCTGCAGCTTCTCGGCAATCGTCTGCGTCATGCCGCCTACGTTGTCACCGACGATTACGTTGTCAAGGAACGAAAATCAGGGCAGGTCGATCAAGGCGAGCCCGGGCAGGACCGGACCCGTGGCAGAGTCGACCCGGAACACCCCGCCGACCTTGTCTGGCGTCCAGCCGCCGGCCAGGCCCCAGGCGACAAGCCGGCACACTATGGCCGCGCTTGGGTAGACATACGTCGTTTCGTCCGGCGTTGTGGAAACTGGTAACTCGGTCATGTCGGCTTGCAGAACGCAACTGTTCTTGCCGGCGCCCCAGATGCGGACCCTGATGTAGCGGCGCTGCCTGCCGTCGGCGCCGGTCGCGGCGCGGATGTCGGCCGCCCAGGTGAACTCCCGGCCCTCGAAGTGCAGCTTGCGCAGCCTGTCTCGCATGCGCTCATGCTTTCAGAGGGCGTCTGATCCGTCAGATCGCCTCTATTCGAAACGCTTTCGCCCCCAGGAGCGGCTGCAAGGTCGTTCGGTGACCGCTAGGTGTCCGGGGCGTGAGCGTTACGCCGGATATTTCGGCCATGGATGCTCTGGCGGAGTATTGGCCGCCCGGCGTTGGTCGACGGCGTGCCGTGCCGTCACAGGATCCTCACCGTGTCGCCGACCCTGAAACGACACTGATGCGCGCAGGCACGGAGCGAACCGTGCCGCCACAGGATCCGTCCCAGGTCCGCCGACCTTGGATTGACGTTGTTGCGTGCGGGCGTGGAGTGGACCGTGCCGTCACAGGATCCGTGCCGGGTGGCTGACCCTGGATTGACGTTGTTGCGTGCGGGCGTGGAGTGGACCGTGCCGTCACAGGATCCGTGCCGGGTCGCGGACCCTGGATCGACGTTGTTGCGTGCGGGCGTGGAGCGGACCGTGCCGTCACAAGATCCTTACCGTCTCGCCGACCCTGTAACGACAATGATGCGCGCGGGCGCCGAGCGGACCGCGCCGCCACAAGATCCGGCCGCGGGCGGCGAGTAGGTCTGTGGGGATGATCGCCTGGCGACTCAGTCACGCAGAAGGCTCCCAGGAGGCGGGCCACTGGTTGTCAGGATCCCTGCGCAATGGCCGGCGAGTTCCGAGTGCTTGTCGGCGCAATCCGAGGATGTTGCCGAGGGATCGAACCATGCGAAAACAGACACTATTTCAGAACTGGCCGGTCGGCCGCGCGGGCAATTTCCAGCCTGTGGATAGCGAGCCCGGAGCGGGCCAACCTGTGGATAACCCGGGTCTTGTCGGTGCCGGCTGGTAGACATGCTGGCGTGGTCGAGATGACGAGGTCAGCAGTGAGCGAAGCCGAGCGGGTGGCGGTGCGCGAGTGCGCCGAGGAGGTGTTGCGTCGGCTCGCCGGCGAGCATGCCGTGCTCCGCGAGGATCAGTGGCGGGCGATCGAGGCCCTTGTCGTCGATCGTCGGCGGGTGCTCTGCGTGCAGCGCACCGGGTGGGGTAAGTCGGCGGTCTACTTTGTGGCCACCGCGCTGCTGCGTGACGGCATCACCGCCGAGCCCGGTGATCCGCCCGCGGGGCCGACCGTCATCGTCTCGCCGCTGCTCGCCCTCATGCGTAACCAGGTCGAGGCCGCGGCCCGGGCCGGCATCCGGGCCCGCACGATCAACTCCGCCAACCTCGACGAGTGGAGTGAGATCACCGCTGAGATCCGGGCCGGTGCGGTCGATGTGCTCCTGATCAGCCCCGAGCGGCTGAACAATCCTGACTTCCGCGACAACGTGCTGCCCGGCCTCGCCTCCAGCACCGGCCTGCTGGTGGTCGACGAGGCGCACTGCGTCTCGGATTGGGGCCACGACTTCCGCCCCGACTACCGGCGGCTGCGGACCTTCCTGGCAGGTCTGCCCGGCCTGACGCCGGTGCTCGCGACCACCGCCACCGCGAATTCGCGCGTGACCGCCGACGTCGCCGAGCAGCTCGGTGACGCGCTCGTGCTGCGCGGTTCGTTGGAGCGGGATTCGCTGCGGCTGGCGGTGCTGGAGCTGCCCAACCCCGCTCACCGGCTGGCCTGGCTCGCAGACCATCTCGACCGGCTGCCGGGCTCGGGCATCGTCTACACCCTGACGGTCGCCGCCGCCACGGAGACCGCCGATTTCCTGCGCTCGCGCGGCTTCCCGGTCGCTTCGTATACGGGACAGGTCGAAGACTCCGCTCGCCGTGCCGCCGAGCAGGACCTGCTGGACAACAAGATCAAGGCGCTGGTGGCCACCTCTGCGCTGGGGATGGGTTTCGACAAGCCAGACCTCGGCTTCGTCGTGCACCTTGGCGCGCCGCCCTCGCCGATCGCGTATTACCAACAGGTCGGCCGCGCTGGCCGGGCTGTGGAGCATGCCGAGGTGATCTTGTTGCCGGGCCCGGAGGACATCGCGATCTGGCGCTACTTCGCCTCCCTCGCGTTCCCGCCGGAAACGCAGGTGCGCGCGGTGCTGGCCGCGCTGTCGCCGGACCGCGCGCTGTCGACCCAGGGTCTGGAGCCGATCGTCGACCTCCGCCGGACCCGGCTGGAGCTGATGCTCAAGGTCCTCGATGTGGACGGTGCGGTCCGACGCACCCGCGGCGGCTGGCTCGCCACCGGCGAGCCGTGGGTCTACGACACCGCGCGCCTGCGCCGGGTCGCCGAGGCCAGGACGGCAGAGCAGCGGACCATGATCGAATATGCCGGGACGTCAGCGTGCCGGATGGAGTTCCTGCGCCGCTGCCTCGACGATCCCGAGGCCACGCGGTGCGGCCGTTGTGACAATTGCGCCGAGCCGCTCTTCGACGCGGACGTGTCGACCGAGGCGCTGGCCGCGGCTCAGACGTTCCTCGGCCACGCGGGCATGGAGATCTCGCCGAAGAAGCTCTGGCCTACCGGCCTCGCCACGGTCGGCGTCCCGTTGAAGGGCAAGATCGGTCCGAGTGAGCAGATCCTGCCGGGTCGCGCGGTGGGCCGGCTGTCGGATCTCGGCTGGGGCGGCAGGCTGCGGGCGCTGGTGGGCCCGGAGGCGGGGGACACCCCGATCCCGGACGAGATGGTGGCCGCCGTGGTCGAGGTCCTGAAGGGATGGGCGCACGGCGCCGACGCCTGGGCGCAGCGCCCGGCGGCGGTCGTCTCGGTGGGCTCCCACCGCCGCCCGAAGCTGGTGGACAGCCTCGCGGAGCGCATCGCGGCGGTGGGTCGGCTGCCTCTGCTCGGGACGCTGACCTCCACGCACGCCGGTGACAACGGCCCGAGAGGAAACAGCGCTCAGCGGGTCCTGGCGCTGCACGACGCGTTCACGGTTCCGCCGGAGATCGTGCAGTCCCTTCAGGACATCCAGGGCCCGGTCCTGTTGGTGGACGACATGGCGGATTCCGGCTGGACGATGGTGCTGGCCGGCAGGGCGCTCCGCAAGGCCGGGGCCTCGGGCGTGCTGCCCCTCGCCCTCGCGGTGGCCGGCTGACGGCACCGGCGAAGGATGAGGGGCGGAATGCTTAGCGTGGCGGTGGTCCAAGTCCAGGATCGCCGGCGAGAGTGGGGTGCGCCGGTCCACCCGGCGACGGCGCTACCCCGGGCGGCCGAAGCCGTGGATCGGCTGGGCGTCGATGCTCGCCACCCGCACGTTTTCGCCGTACTCGGGGGCGTGGATCATCTTGCCGTTGCCGATGTAGACGCCTACGTGGCTGATCGGGCCGTAGAAGAACACCAGATCACCGGGGCGCAGGTCGGCCCGGTTGACGTGGGCCGTCGAGCCGAACTGGCGGGCGGCGTTGTGGGGCAGTCCGACTCCGGCCTGCTGCCATGCCGCCAGGGCCAGGCCCGAGCAGTCGTAGGAGTGCGGGCCCGCCGCTCCCCACCGGTACGGCTTGCCCACCTGCCTGAACGCGAATTCCACCACCCGCCCGGCCGGGCCGGCCACGTATTCCGGCACGGGCAGCTCCGCCCCGCCGAGATAACGGGAGCCGCCGCCGTAGGCCATCGTTCGCATCTGTTTGAGCGCCTCGATCTCTCCCGTCACCGAGGCCTTCCTCGCGCTCAGCTGCACCTGCAACCCGCGCTGCCGGCCCGCCAGCGCGTTCAGCGTCCGCCGGGTGTCGTCCACTCGGGTCCTGGCCTCGCGCAGCTCGGTCACCGCCCGCCGCTCCCCGGCCGCCAGCTCGTGCAGCACCAGCAGCTTGGCCACGAATTCCTGCGGCTCGCGAGCCCCGAACAGGGCGACCGTCGGGCCGCTGCGGGTTCGCTGGTAGGTCCGCCACGCCAGCCCGCTCAGCACTTCCCGTCGCTCGGCCAGGTCCGTGACCATCGGGGTGAGCCGCAGTGCGAGCTGCCTGGTCTGCAGGCCGGTGGCGGTCAGGTCGTCGCGCGCGTCGTTGTATTGCTCCACCAGCACTTCAAGCTGCCGAGCCGCCGCCGTGATGCGCTCGTCGAGCTCAGCCGCCGAGGGCCGGTCCGTGGATGGGCCGGTCGCATAGCGGTGATTCGCGGATGGGTGAGTTGCGAAGGGTCGGTCCGTGGATGGGCCGGTCGCATAGCGGTGATTCGCGGATGGGTGAGTTGCGAAGGGTCGGTCCGTGGATGGGCCGGTCGCGTAGCGGTGATTCGCGGATGGGTGAGCTGCGAAGGGCCGGTCCATGAATGGGCTGGCTGCCGAGGGCCGGTTGGCGAGGCGGAGATCTGCCGCCCAAGAGCGATCGATGGACACGCTGGCTGCGGCGAGATGGTCCGCGGGCAGGACCGTGAGGCCCGGGCCAGCATGGGCCGCTCCCGGGGCCAGGGCCGCCAGCATCAGCCCCGGAGCCAGCGCGACAATGATCCTTCGGGCGGTCACAGTAAGGGACACAAGTCCTTCAACGAGACAAAATACACAAAAGCCACGCGGACGGGGGCGCGGACGCGTATACGGGTGGGGGGTATGCTGGGCGCATGACCACCGACCACGACGAACATTCCGGTCCGCATGGCTACTCGGGCGACAAGGCTGCTCTGCTCGGGCGCCTGCGCCGCATTGAGGGTCAGATCCGTGGCCTGCAGCGGATGGTCGACGAGGATACGTACTGCATCGATGTCCTCACCCAGATCTCCGCCGCGAAGAGTGCCCTGCACGCCGTCGCGGTCGGCCTCCTCGAGGATCACCTTGCCCACTGCGTCGTCGACGCTGCTCGCGCCGGCGACCCGAGTGCCAAGGTCAAAGAGGCGTCGGATGCCATCGCCCGTCTCGTCCGTTCCTGACCGCAGCGCCGCGCGGGCGAAAGCCCATGAAAGGAAGCCCATGTCCGTCACCAGCACCTACACCGTGACCGGGATGACCTGCGCGCACTGCGTCCATGCCGTGACCAGTGAGCTTTCCGAGCTCTCCGGCGTCGACGCCGTGCAGGTCGACCTCGCCTCCGGTGCGGTCACGGTCACCAGTGCGGCCCCGCTTGCCGCCGCTGACGTCCGTGCCGCCGTCGACGAGGCCGGCTACGAGCTCTCCGATGCCTGACACGCTTGAGGAGGCGCCGCCCGAGCCGAGATCCGACGCCGCCGGCTTCCGGCTCGCCGCTTTCGCCGCGGTCATCGTCGTGGTCCTGTTCGCGGGCTATGGCATCGGCCGCCTCAACAACTCCGTCGAGCGGGCGCAGGCGACGCCGGTCGCGACCGGCGACGGGCACGGCCACGACATGGCCGCCCCGGCCGCCTCGGCCGCGCCGAACGCCGCCGCGCCGAATAACGCCGCGCCAAACGCCGCCGCCCCGCACGACGACACGGGTGCCGCCCCGCACGTGCACAACGCAGACGGCACGGTCAGCCAGGTCGCCGGCGCCGGTGCAGCCGCCGAGAGCGTCGGCGGCCTGGCGGTCACGGCCGCCGGGCTGACCCTGGTGCCCGCGACCAGCTCGGTCAAGGCCGGGCAGCCGCAGCCATACCGGTTCCGCATCACCGCGGCCGGCGGTGCACCGCTCACCACCTACGCGGTCGTGCACGACAAGCCGCTGCACTTCGTGATCATCCGGCGGGACCTGACCGGCTTTCAGCATCTGCACCCCACGATGGCGCCCGACGGCACGTGGAGCGTCGATCTCACCCTCGCCGCCCCGGGCAGCTATCGGGCGATCGCCGACTTCACCGCTATCGTCGGCGGTCAGCAGACGCCCACGACGCTGGGGGTCGACCTGACCGTCGCCGGCGACTACCGGCCGGTCGCGCTCCCCGCGCCGGTCACCCGGGCGACCGCTGACGGTTTCTCGATCTCGTACGCCGGCACGCCGCAGACAGGCGCAACCCAGCCGCTGCTGATGACGGTGACCGGCCCGGACGGCAAGCCGGCCGCGCTGGAGCCGTACCTGGGCGCGTACGGGCACCTGGTCGTGCTGCGCGAGGGGGACGTGGGCTACGTGCACGTCCACCCCGAGCAGCAGCTGGTCGACGGGGCGGTCAAGTTCTGGCTGGCCGCGCCCGGCCCCGGCCGCTACCGGATGTTCTTCGACTTCCAGGTGGCGGGCAAGGTGCACACCGCGGCCTACACCGCGATCGTCAAGTGAGTAGTTTCTCCAGCGCCGGCGTCACGCCCCACTGAGCGGTCAGCGCGTCGTATTCGGCGCGCTGGCCCTCGGCCGGGGCGGCGCCGGTCAGCCGGGCCCGCAGCAGCAGGTTGCGGGGCGTGTGCGCCGAGTCCACGAACTCGACGACCTCGACCCGGTAGCCGTGCAGGCGCAGCAGGGCCGAGCGCAGCGTGTCGGTGAGCACGTCGGCGAAGCGCTCCCGCAGGATCGCGTGCCGGGTGACCTCCCCGTACGGCGTCGGGGCGGGGTGGCCCTTGAGCTGGGCCGCGATGTCGTGGTGGCAGCACGGCGCCGCCAGCACCCACTTCGCGTCCCAGCGCACCGCCCGGGCGAGCGCCTGATCCGTCGCGGTGTCGCAGGCGTGCAGGGCCAGCACCAGGTCCGGCGCCTCGGCGACCACCGCGTCCTCGATCGTGCCGGCCACGAACGTCACCGCGTCGGCGCAGCCCAGTTGCTCGGCGACGGCGCTGTTGCGTACCCGTTGGTCCTCGCGGACATCGACCCCCACGACCTGGACCTTGACGCCGCGGTCGGCCAGGTAGCGGTAGGCCGCGAAGGTCAGGTATGCGTTTCCGCAGCCCAGGTCGACCACGCGCAGTTCGGTGGGCAGGTCGTCCGGCAGGGTCGCGGCCAGGGCCCGCAGGAAGGCGTCCACCTGCCGGCGCTTCGCGGCTGTGCCGCCGACCACGGCGAACAGCGGGTCGCCCGGATCGAGCAGCCACTGCTTGGCCCGGTCGTGACCCTGGGTGACGGTGGGCGCAGCCGCCGCGGCCCGGTGTATCTGGGCGTCGCCCTTCTTCGTCACGCGGACCTGCACCGTGGTCGCGGTGGTCTCCACGTGCCAATTGCCGAACGGCTCCGCGAGCAGGGCATCGACCGCCGCTGCGGCCTCCGGGCCGGGTTCGACATTGCGGGTGTACGGCCGGGAGCCGTCATCGGTCACGATCTGCAACCGGGAGCCACCCTTGAGGGCGACCGGCCGGAGCTCGGCGCGGGTGACCGATGGGGTGTGGCCGCGGCGCTTGCCGGCTGCGACCGCGCGGGTGAGCGCGGGGTCGAGCAGCAGGCCACGCACCTCGGCGAGGACGGCGTCCAGTGGTTGGGGCATCCCACCATTCTGCCGCGCGCACATTCCCCATCCGACCGCCCCACCGCCACCCTTGACCGGACTGAAGAACACCGATCTTCGGAGCCTATTCTTTTGTTAGGCTAACCTAACCAAGAATGAGGAGCTGCGATGAACCTGGCCGACCCTTCCACCGAGAGGCTCTCCGTCCGGCTCCGCAGCGGCACGCGCCTGGACCACGACGCGGCCCAGGGCAGCGGGTTCCTCGACGCGCTCACGGCGGGCACGCTGCCCCGGCAGGCCTATGCGGATCTGACGGCGCAGCACTGGTTCATCTACGAGACGCTGGAGCAGGCCGCCGAGGCGATGGCCGGCGACCCGGTTGCGGGCGAGTTCGTCTTCCCCGAGCTGACCCGGCTGCCGGCGCTGAGCGACGACCTGGCCACCCTGCTCGGCCCGCAGCCCAAGCTCAGCGAGCTGCCGGCGACGCAGGAATACCGCGAGCGGCTGCGCGCGGTGGCGTTTGATCGGCCGTGGGGCTTCATCGCCCACCACTACACCCGCTACCTGGGCGACCTGTCCGGCGGGCAGTATCTGGGCCCGGCGATCGCCCGGGCGTACGGCCTGGACGGCGCCGGCCACCGGTTCTTCGTCTTCGAGGGAGTCTCGCCGCCGGCTTTTCGCACCGGCTACCGGGATTTGCTCGACCGGCTGGCCTTCTCGCCGGAGGACGAGCAGAATTTTCTCGCCGAGGTGACCGAGGCCTACCGGCTCAACATCGCCGTGCTGAGCGAGCTGAAGGAGCGCTGGGTATGACCTTTCCCCCGGAGGTGGTGGCGCAGATCGCCCGCCACATGAACGACGACCACGCCGAGGACAACGTGCTGATCGTGCGCGGCCTGGCCGGCATCGGGGCGGCCAGCGCGGCCCGGATGTCGGGCCTGGACCCCGACGGGATGGACTTCGAGGCCACCGTGGACGGCATCGCGGTGCCGGTCCGGATCCCGTTCAGCGAGCGCCTGACCGAACGTCGCCAGGTGCGCGGCGAGGCGGTCCGGATGTATCAGCAGGCCTGCGCCGCCCTGGGCATCGCACCGACCCACTGACTCCGAAAAACTGCGGTCCAGCGCAAAATGGGTGCTCCGCCGGCCGGCGGGGCACCCATTCCGGGTTTAACGGGGATCAGTCCTGGTCGGCGCCGGTGGGCGCGTCGATGCCGGCCGGTGCCGCCTCGCCGTCCTCCGACGTGGCCTCGGCCTCGGTGCTGGCTGCCTCGGCGCCGGTGGCGCTGCGGGTGCCTCGGCCACCGCGACGCCGGCGGCGGCGGGGACGGCCTGCGGCGTCGTCGTCAGCGTCGTCGGACTGCTCATCGGAGTCGCTCTCGCCCGTGGGAGAGAGCGCGGGGGAGAACTCCGGAGTCGCCTCCGAGCCGTCCGAGAAGAGCGGGGCCGGGGACGACGCTGTGGCCGTACCCTCGTCGGTTGTGGTCAGGGGATCGCCTGCCCGGCGGCGGCGACGCTGCCGGCGGGGCCGGTCGCCGGCCTCCTCCGCGACGAGCGCGGCGGGGGCGGCGGGGGCGGCGGCTTCCGGGGCCGCTTCCTCGCGGCGCGGTCCGCGGGCCGGCCGGTCGCTGCCGCGGCCGTCGCGGCTGTCTCGGCCGCCACGACCGCCGCTGCGTCCCGCATCGCGACCGCTGTCGCGGCTGCCGCGCCGGCGGGTGCCGCCCAGGTCTTCCTCGACCTCGGCCGACAGACCCACCCGGGTGCGCCCGGCGGTCGGCAGCGTGCCCGAGATGCCCTCCGGGATGTCCAGGTCGGAGTAGAGCGCCGGTGACGTGTGGTAGGTCTCCGGCGGCTGCGGCATGTTGAGGCCCATCGACTTGTCGATGAGCACCCAGCGCGGCATGTCTTCCCAGTCCACGAAGGTCACCGCGACGCCGGTCGCGCCCGCGCGGCCGGTGCGGCCGATGCGGTGCGTGTAGGTGTCCGGGTCTTCCGGGCAGTCGTAGTTGAGCACGTGGGTGACGCCGGAGACGTCCAGGCCGCGGGCCGCGACGTCGGTCGCCACCAGCACGTCGACCTTGCCGGTGCGGAACGCGCGCAGGGCCCGCTCGCGGGCGCCCTGGCCCAGGTCACCGTGGACGGCGGCGACCGCGAAGCCGCGGAAGTCGAGGTCCTCGGCCACCCGGTCGGCGGCGCGCTTGGTGCGCGTGAAGATCATCGTCAGGCCGCGGTCGCGGGCCTGCAGGATCCGGGCCACCATCTCCAGCTTGTTCAGCGGGTGGCTGCGGTAGACGACCTGCTTGGTCAGCGGCGACATGCCGCTGTCGGCCGTGTGGCCCGCGTGGATGGTCACCGGGTGGCGCAGGAAGCGGCGGGACAGCGCGACGATCGGGTCCGGCATGGTCGCGGAGAAGAGCATCGTCTGGCGGTCGCTGGGGAGCATCGCCAGGATCTTCTCGACGTCCTCGAGGAAGCCCAGGTCGAGCATCCGGTCGGCCTCGTCCAGCACCAGGGCCTTGATCGAGCCCAGCTTGAGGTGCTTCTGCTTGGCCAGGTCGAGCAGCCGGCCGGGGGTGCCGACCAGGATCTCGACGCCCTTCTTCAGGGTCTCGACCTGCGGCTCGTATGCCACGCCGCCGTAGATCGGCAGCACCCGCACGCCGCGGGTGCTGCCCGCGGCGGCCAGGTCGCGGGCGACCTGCAGGCCCAGCTCGCGGGTCGGGACGACGATGAGCGCCTGCGGCTGGCCGTCGGCGCCCTCGCTCGGGGCGAGCACCCGCTCCAGCAGGGGCAGGCCGAAGCCGAGGGTCTTGCCGGTGCCGGTCGGGGCCTGACCGATCAGGTCGGTGCCGCGCAGGGCGATGGGGAGCGCGTATTCCTGGATGGCGAACGCGCGCGTGATGCCGGCCGCGGCCAGCGCCTCCACGGTCTCCGCGCGCACGCCCAGCTCGGCGAAGGTGGGGCTGTCCGGGCGGACAGGCGCGCGGGTGAGGACGGGGACCAGGGCGGGTTCTGACTCGGTGTTCTCGATGTCGGTCATGGAGTTCTGCGGGTGCCTCTCGTGGTGCGCCCGTCGAATTCCTGGGGCGCGGTCTGGGTAGGGCGCGGGCCACACGCGAGATGCTCGCGGGCCGCACGCGCGTCGCCGCGGCGACTCGACATATCGAGCCGACATCGACGGCGACATCGGCAAGTCTACCCGACAGAGAGATTTCGCACCTCAGGGCGAAGGTGACGGTGCTGCATAGAAACAGCAGGGAGCCCCGTACGGGACTCCCTGCCGCGCTGTGGTGCTCGTCGCTATCGCGTGGTGAAGCCGAACGGCCGCTCGGACTTCTCGGCGATCTCCACGTATGCCAGCTTGGCGACCGGGACGATCACCTTGCGGCCCTTCTCGTCGGTCAGGGTGAGAACGCTGTCCTTGGCCATCGCCTCGGTCACGGCCTGCTCGACCTCGGCCGGCGTCTGCGCGCTCTCCAGCACCAGTTCGCGCGCGGCGTACTGCACGCCGATCTTGACCTCCACGGGGTCCTCCCTTTCAGATGTCTACCGACATGAAGGCTAGCCGATTTCTCCGGGCGTTCCGGGCGATGACTCACCCTGCAGCGGGAAGCTGGCGATACCCCGCCAGATCAGGGCGGCGACCAGCGCCTCCGCTTCCGCCTTGGGGGTCTGCCGGCCGGTCGCCAGCCAGTACTGGGCCGCCTGGCCGGCCGCGCCGACCAGCCCGGAGGCGAGCAGCTCGGCGTTGGCCTGGTTCTGACCCGTGTCCGAGACGACCGTGTCCGTGATCGCGGCGATGCAGCCCTGCTCGACCCGTTCCACGCGCTCGCGGACCTGGGGGTCGTTGCGCAGGTCGGACTCGAAGACGAGCCGGAAGGCCTCGCTCTCGTGGTCCATGAAGTCGAAGTACGCCCGGACGGCGCCCTTGACCCGCTCCTTGTTGTCCGGAGTTGCCAGCATCGCGCCACGCACCTTGGCGATTATCGCGTCGCAGTGCGTGTCCAGCAGGGCGAGGTAGAGCTCGAGCTTGCCGGGGAAATGCTGGTAGAGCACGGGCTTCGAGACGCCGGCCTGCTCGGCGATCTCGTCCATGGCGGCGGCGTGATATCCCTGTGCCACGAAGATCTGCTGCGCGGCGGCAAGCAGTTGCTTACGGCGCGCGGAGCGCGGCAGGCGCGTGGGACGCCCCGCCGTCTGAGCCCCGCCGGACGCAGCGGTCATGAGAACCTCCGAAGTTCATTCCCCCGCGGTAGGGCGCGGATTGCCCGGTTCGCCGTCTGTCGCGTTCCGGGCGGGCAAAAGTCGCGACGCTGCAACTTATCGCCACTGCAACCACACGGTAGCCTCAGCGGGGGCAAGCGAGGAGCGCACGGTGGACGAAACAGGGCATTCCGGGGACGCCGGTGCAGCGGACGGCGGCGCCGGCGCCGAGTCGCGCGACCGCACCCGGTTGAACGGCTGGGCGTCGCGGGAGAGCCCGTGGTCCAACGCGGGCTCCGCGCTGGACCCGGAGACCGACGTGCCTGCCTGGCGCCGGCCCGGCACCGAAGCTCGTCCTTTCACGCAGGAAAGGTCCCTTCCGACTGACCCTCCTTCGGGGGAGATCCGGCCCTTCGCGACGCCGCCGCCCCCGCCGTCCTTCGCGCCGGCGCCGACTGACGGCCGGCAGTCCCGGATCGAAAACGCGGCCGCCCCCCGCTGGTCCGACAGCCGCGCCCGCTATCAGGACCTGCTCGCCCACCTGTCGCCCAACGGCAGCGAGCCCCGGCAGAACGAGCCGCCGCGGGCCGCGGAGCCACCCCGGACCGCACCGGTACGGCCGGATCCGCTCTCGCCCGAGCTGCTGCGCCCGGAGGCACAGGAGACGACCGAGCTGCGCGCGGTCAACGGGAGCCTGCCGGCCAGCGCTCCGCCGTATCCGTACGAGGGTGATCTGGACGATGCCCGCCGCGAGCCGCCGCGCTCACCGGCGGGCCAGCAGCGTGCGGCGGTGCCGGCCGAGCGGCCCTTTCCAGCGGTACGCCCGGCGACTCCCGGTGGCCGCCGGGCCGACTGGATAACGGCCGAGTCCGCCCGGCACGCGCTGGAGTCGGCGACGCCCATGGCGGGCCTGCCCGACCTCGCCCCGCTGGTTGCTACCGACGAGTCACGTTCTGGTGATCAAGGTCTGGCCCGGCCGTCGTACGATCCCTCCAGCTTTCCCCGCCGGCTGCCGTACGAGCCTGCCGACAATCCCGCCGGCTATGCCCAGCCCTTGGCGTTTCCCGCCGGTGACCCCGGTCCGGGCGAGCCGTCCTTCGCCGCGTTGCCGCAGCGCGTACCGGCCCAGCCGGACGTGCCCACCGTCCCGGAGCCGCCGTCCGTGGAGCCACCCGCCGAGACCCCCGCGCTGGCCCGCATCGCGACGCATCTGCGCCGCGGTGACGTGCTGACGGCGCAGGAACGGCAGGAGGGCTTCGACGTGAAGGCCATCCTCGCGGCCGTCCGCGAGGTCGACGGCGTGCGCGACGCCTCGCTGCGCTCGACCCCGGCCGGCGCGCACAGCCTGCGGCTGGACCTGTCCGAGGGCGCCGACCCGGCCGAGGTGAGCCGCCAGGTCGCGCGGCTGTTGCAGGACCGGATGGGCCTGGACGCCGCGATGAAGGGCGCCACCCCGCTCGGCGGCGATGCCCAGTCCATGGCCCCCGCCCCCCGCTCCGCCCCGCCCGCGCCGACCCCGCTGTCGCCGGCGCCCCGGTCGGCCCCGCCGTCCTACTCGGCTCCGGCTCCGGTGTCGGCGTCCCCGTCGGCTCCCGTCTCTCCGCCACCGGTCGCCCCGGCGTCGGCGCCGCCGGCACCGGCAGCGCCGTTCGTGCCCAGCCAGCCCAACCCGACCGGCCGGCCGGTCGGCGGCGGCTCGTCGCCGGCCCCGGCACCGGGGGGCTACTCGACGGCCCCGCGGTCGGTTCCGAGCCCCGGCGGTTTGTCGTCGGGTTCGCGGTCGGGCCCGGGCTCCGGCGGTTCGTCGCCGGCTTCGCGGCCAGGCCTGGGCTCCGGGGGTCTGTCGTCGGCTTCGCGTTCGGGCCCCGCTTCCGAGGGCTTGTCGCCGGGTTCGCGTTCGGGCCCTGCTTCGGGGGGTTTGTCGCCGGTCTCGCGTTCCGGCCCTGCTGCGGGGGGCTCGCGGTCGGGCCTGGTGTCCGGGGGCTTGTCGTCGGTCTCGCGCCCGGTTCCGGGTGAGGCGCCGACGAGCGTCGAGCCCGCGCCGCCGCGCCCGCTCGACATCGGCGAGCGGCCCGGCCCGCGGGTGATGATCGAGAACGTCCAGGTCAACACGTTCGGCACCGAGGCCAACGTCGAGGTGCGGCTCACCGTCAACGGCGAGGTGGCGGCCGGGAACGCCACCGGGCCCGCGGTCGACAGCTACCTGCTGCGGCAGTGCGCGCTGGCCACCGCCGGCGCGGTCGACGAGCTGCTCATGACCTCCGACCATGCGGACGGCCCGGCGAAGTGCTACGTCGAGCACGCCGCGGCGGTGCAGTTCGGCTCGACGCAGGTCGCCGTGGTGGTCATGCTGCTCTCGGTCGGCGGCTGGGTGGAGCAGCTGTCCGGCTCCGCGCTGATCACCGGTGACGCCCAGCACGCCATGGTGTGCGCCACACTCAACGCGGTCAATCGCCGCCTTGAGGCACTGTTGTCCTGATGAAGGGTGCGATCCTCGCCGGAGACGACGTCCTGCCTCCGGACGGTGCGGTGCCGCCGCCATGGCCCGCCCGACGGGTCATGATCGACGGCGCGATGCTGCACGTCCGCGACACCCCGGCGACTACGCCGGAGGCCGAGCCCGCGGTCTACGTGCACGGCCTGGGCGGCTCCTCGCAAAACTGGACCGACTTCGCCGGCCTGCTCGCGGACCGGCTCGACGGCCAGGCCGTCGACCTGCCCGGCTTCGGCTACAGCGACCCGAGCCGGCGCTACTCCATCGCGGCCTTCGCGGACAAGCTGATCGGCTACCTGGAGTACGCCGGCCGCGGCCCGGTCCACCTGATCGGCAACTCGCTGGGCGGCTCCATCTCCGTACGCGTGGCGGCCCTGCGCCCCGACCTGATCAAGACCCTGACGCTGGTCTCGCCGGCCATGCCGTTCCTCGACCCGCGCCGGACGGCACAGGGGCCGGTGCTGCCGCTGCTCGCCCTGCCGCGCGCCGACCGGCTCCTCGCCTGGGGGATGGCCCGGCTGACCCCCGAGCAGATGGCGCAGCAGGTGCTGCTCGCCTGCTTCGGCGACACCACGAAGGTCAGCCCGCAGCGCCGCGCCGAGGCCATCGAGGAGATCAAGCTCCGGTACACGGTCGAGCACTACTCGAAGGCGTACCTCGGGACGTTGCGCGGGCTGGTGTCGAGCTTCCTCCGGGCGTACCTGCCGGGGGTGAATTCGCAGTGGCGTCTCGCCGCGCGAATCACCGCGCCCACCCTGGTGATCGGCGGCCTCCGGGACGAGCTGGTCGACCCGCGGGTGCCGGCGCAGGTCGCCAAGGCGGTCCCGGACAGCCGGCTGCTGGTCCTGCCGGGCGTCGGCCACGTCGCCCAGATGGAGGTCCCGCGCCTGGTCGCGCGGGCGGTCGTCGGGATGCTAGCGGAGGTGGGTGCCGCGACCGGACCGGCCGTCGCGCGCCGGGTGTCGCCACCGGCGTGAGCGGGTGTCGCCGCCGGTGTGGGTGAGTGCCGGTACAGGCCGGAGTGGGTGTCGCGCTGCCGGCGCGCCGGGTGTCGCCGGCGGTGTGAGCGGGTGTCGCCGCCGGTGTGGGTGAGTGCCGGTACAGGCCGGAGTGGGTGTCGCGCTGCCGGCGCGCCGGGTGTCGCCGCCTGGCGTGAGCAAGGTCGCCCGGACGGCTGGCGGGGAGGACAGGGCCGGGCCGCTATGGCACGCTGGAACTAATGATCGATTCGCGGATGCCCGGGGTGACCACCGACATGACCGCGAACCGGGGCGTCCGGCGGCGCCGCTGGTGGCCCGTCGCCGTGCTGGTCGCGGCCCTGCTGGTCGCGGTCCTGCTGGTGGCCGCCGGGCTGCTGCTGCCCGCCGATCCCGTGCCGGTCTCCGCACCCGAGTCGGTGCCGCCGTCGGCCGCCGCGCCCGCCACGGCCGCGCCGGCGCAGGCGCCGCCGATCTCGGCGACCTCGGCGACTGTGCCGCAAGACCTGCTGCTACTGCCGGGCCGGGTGCCGACCAAGGGTACGGGCCAATTCACGTACGCGACCGGGCGCGGCAAGGTGCTGGGCCGTGCCGGCCTGCTGCGCCGCTTCCGGGTCGCGGTCGAGAAGGGCGCGAACGAGGACCCGGCGGCCTTCGCGGCGCAGGTGGAAGCGACACTGGGCGACCAACGGAGCTGGATCGGCGAGGGCAGGCTCCGGATGCAACGGGTGTCCGGCACCGAGAAGGCGGACTTCACGGTGTACCTCGCCACCCGTGACACGGCGGGCCGGATGTGCCGCATCGGCGGGGTGAACATCACGGTGAGCGGCCGCCCGTACACATCCTGCCGAGCCACCGGCCGCGTGATCATCAACCTGGACCGCTGGCGACTCTCGGCGCGGCCGTACCTCGACGCGAAGGTGCCGCTCACGGTCTACCGGCAGTACGTGATCAACCACGAGACCGGCCACGAACTGGGCCACCACCACGAGGGATGCCCGAAACTCGGCGGCCCGGCGCCGGTGATGGTGCAGCAGACCCTGACGTTGCGGGGGTGCACGCCGTACGCGTGGCCGCGCCGCGGCAATCGGCGCTTCGAGGGCCCCTCTCTTTGAGTCTGCTTTGGTGTCATTCTCCACCTTTGCAGAGGTTTTGTAACGCGCCTTGTCAAGCGCCCGGCAGGTGGTGCCAGGCCGATGTTGTAGAGCGGCGGTGCGGGGCTGACCCGGGGGTCGACGTTGTTGCGTGCGGGCTTGGAGCGATCCCATCCCCCGTCGTGGCCCGCGACACCTCAATAGGGCACCGAGCCCTCACTGATCGCGTTGCCGAGGCGCCAAAGTCACCACGTAACGGATTTGTCGGGCGGAGTGGGATGCCTGAGGCGCGTGCCGGCTGCTGGCTGCACCTGACTGCGGGCGGCCGTTCGCAGATCTTGGAGACGTGCGGCGTGCTCGACGCCCGCACGTATCAAGGTCGCGGAGTCTGGCGGCGATATAGCGTGTTATGCGAGGTTATTGTCCGGAGTGTGGGACCGGATGCTCAGGATGTGGTGACCGTGCCCGGCATGCGGGACGGTGCTCATTGGCTGGACGTGGTGCCCGCATGGTGGACCATCGAGGGCGAGGCCGGAGGCTTCGTCGGGGGATACGGGTCCGGCGAGCGGCCTCCGGGCGCATCTCGCTGAGCGCGGGGACCGAAACGCCTTTGGCTGACGTCCGTCTCTGGCACGCTGGCTGGTGTCATGGCAAGGGCGCCAAAGGGTTCCGCAGATCCTCGGACCGCCGCTGAGGATCCCGCCGTCGAGAACCAGACGACGGCGGCCCCCCAGCATGCCGGCACGGCGCCGGGGGCCCGGTCCAGGGGACCTAGCGGTACGAAGGCGGCACCTGCGAAGGCGGCACCTGCGGATCCCGCACCTGCGAAGAAGGCAGCGGCGAAGAGAGCGTCTGCGAAGAACACAACGACCAAGGCTGCGACCCCGAAGGCCACGACTGCGAAGGCCGTGACTGCGAGGGTCGCGGCGACCGAGGCAGCGACAGTTGAGCCCTCGGCGATCAAGCAGACGACGACTCGGCCCAGGTCCGCCGCCAAGCCGACCGCAGCCAGGACTAACGCTGGAAAGATCTCGACGGGCACCAGCAAGACCAGAACCGCCGCAGCCGCCAAACCCCAGGCCGAGACCGGCTCAACCAGGACCGGAACCGCCCGCACCCCGACAGCCTCCCGCGCCAAGGCCCGACCCAAGCCGGAAGCCGCAACAGCTGAGACCACCGCAGCTGAGACCACCGCAGCTGAGACCGCCGCAATCGACACAGCCCTGTCCGCAGCCGCAGGCAGCGCCGACACCACAGCAGCCATCGGCCAAGCGGATCCCACGAACACCCCGGCCGCGCCCCAGCGCCCAGCCCGCCGCAGGGCGATCCAACCAGCGACCATGGCCGCCGCGAGCCAGACCGCCGTGAGCACCACAACGGCTACTCAGCCAACGGAAGCACCGCACCTACCAGCGGACGTAGTGCGCCTACTGGCGGAAACGCCCTACCCACCGGCCAGGATCGCCGGGCCCGCCGCCCCGGAAGCCACACCGGTCCCAGAGGCAATCGAACCCCCAACGATCCAACCAGCCAGGACGGCAGCCCGACCCCCGCAACCCGCTGTCTTCCCGGGAGGCTTCCCGGAAGGCTTCCTCCCCTCACTCGGCCCGGTTATCGAACGCACGCCACCTAAGCCTCCCGCCCGTACCCAGGTCACCAGGGCGACCCTGCACCCGCCGGATGCCGGCGACGGCATTGACCGGAAGCTCGCCCCGCCAGCCACCCGCCGGTACCGGACGCGCCGCCGCGCCGTCGTCCTGCTCTTCCTCGCTCTCGCCGTCGTCGTTCTCGTGGTAGGCCAGGTCATGCGCAACGACGAAACCGCCGCCGAGGCTGTCCCGCACGGGCCGACCGTCGCCGCGCCACTCGAAAAAGCGCCGATAAAGGCAAGGAGCAGAACACCAGGCGCCGGGTTCGCGTTCACCGGTGGCTACGGGCCGGTGCTTGGCAGCACCGGCAAGCTGCGGCGGTTCAAGGTTGCCGTGGAGCGGCGGCTGCCACCCGCCGCCGGTCGGGACTTCGCCGACGGGGTCGATCGGATTTTGGGGGATTCGCGGAGCTGGATTGCCGGGCGTCAGTTTCGGTTGCGGCGGGTGCCGGCCTCGGTCGGCGCCGAGTTCACCATTTTTCTCGCGTCGGCTCGCACCTCCGAGCGGATGTGTGCCGGTGGTGGCCTGCGGACCGACGGTTTCACCTCGTGCCGGCTGCCCGGTCGGGTGATCATCAACAGCGACCGCTGGGCGGGTGCGGTGTCTGGCTACGGCGCGCCCTTGGCGGTCTATCGGGCGTACGCGATCAACCACGAGGTCGGCCATCAGTTCGGCCATGGCCATGAGGCCTGCGCCGGCCGGGGTTTGCCCGCGCCGGTCATGATGCAGCAGACCTTCGGGCTCAGGGGGTGCGTTGCCAACGCCTGGCCGTACCTGCGGGGCGAGCGGTACGCCGGTAACCCCGTCGGCTGATTGTGAATTCCCTCGTCCCGCATGTCGGGCCGGTGTTCCACGTCATGTCCATTCCGCCAGCCGACGAGCAACAATGGGTGACGCACTTACCGTCGATCCCGGGGAGTTCACCGTGTCACTGCCCCCGCTCGTCGAGCCGGCCGCCGAGCTGAGCATCGACGAGATCCGCCGCTATTCGCGTCACCTGATCATTCCCGACGTCGGGATGGACGGGCAGAAGCGGCTGAAGAACGCCAAGGTCCTGGCCGTCGGCGCGGGTGGTCTCGGCTCTCCCGCCCTGCTCTACCTGGCCGCCGCCGGCGTCGGCACGCTTGGCATCATCGACTTCGACACCGTCGACGAGTCCAACCTGCAGCGCCAGATCATCCACGGCATGTCCGACCTGGGCCGGCCCAAGGCCGAGTCCGCCGCCGACAGCATCCGGGAGATCAACCCGCTGGTAAACGTGGTTATCCACAACACCGCGCTGGACCGCGAGAACGTCAAGGAGATCTTCAGCCAATACGACCTGATCGTCGACGGCACCGACAATTTCGCGACCCGTTACATGGTCAACGATGCCGCGGTGCTGCTCGGCAAGCCGTACGTCTGGGGTTCGATCTACCGCTTCGACGGCCAGGCGTCCGTCTTCTGGGAGGAGCACGGTCCCTGCTACCGCTGCCTCTACCCCGAGCCGCCCCCGCCCGGCATGGTCCCGTCCTGTGCCGAGGGTGGCGTCCTGGGCGTGCTCTGCGCGTCGATCGGCTCGATCCAGGTCAACGAGGCGATCAAGCTGATCACCGGCATCGGCGAGCCGCTGGTCGGCCGGCTGATGGTCTACGACGCCCTGGAGATGGAATACCGCAAGATCAAGGTTCGCAAGGACCCGAACTGCGCGCTCTGCGGTGAAAATCCGACGGTCACCGACCTCCTCGAGGACTACGAGGACTTCTGCGGTGCGGTCTCCGAGGAGGCGCAGGAGGCGACCCTGAACGCGACGATCACGGCGCGCGAGCTCAAGGACTGGCAGGACGCGGGCAAGGACGTGTTCCTGGTCGACGTTCGTGAGCCCGCCGAGTACGAGATTGTCAGCATTCCGGGCGCGACCCTGATCCCCAAGGGCGAGATCCTCTCCGGCGAGGCGCTGGCGCGCTTCCCGCAGGACCGGCAGATCGTGCTGCACTGCAAGTCGGGAGTCCGCTCGGCCGAGGCGCTCGCCGCGCTGAAGGCGGCCGGCTTCAAGGACGCCGTGCACGTCCAGGGTGGCATCGTCTCCTGGGTCAACACGGTGGACCCGTCCCTGCCGTCATATTGAGTCCGGCCGGCGGCCGCCGACCCACACCGGGTCGGCGGCCGCTTTCCTGTGCGCGCGGACGGAGCGGACCTATTAGACAGTTGCCGAGATAGCGCAGCGGAAAGCGGAACCGGGCGGTAGCGTCGTTGACCGTGGTCGATATCGATGCCGCGGTCGGATACGTCGTAGCCCACGGTGACCAGGTGGAACGAGCCCGGCTCTCCTTTCTGCGCGCCGGCACGATGCCGCCTGCCACCGCCCTCGAACGGATCGAGACCGAGCAGACGTCGGCGGGCGGCTGGCCCGCCGCCGGCGACGGTTGGGTGCCGTCGGTCGACGCCACCTGTTTCCGCCTGGGCGAGCTCGACGACCTCGGCGGCCTGCACGGCCCCATCGTGGAACGCGCGCTGGCCTGGCTGGCCTCCGTGCAGCGCCCGGACGGCACCTGGCAGGAGGCCGAGGCGCTGGCCGCCGAGGCGCCGCCCTGGGCGATGCCCGGCGACCCGGAGGCGACCCTCTACCTGACCTCCGTCGCGGGCTTCTGGCTCACCGTCGCGGAGGTCGAGGCGCACCCGCGCCACGAGGAGCCGGGCCGCTATGCGACGGTGCTGCGGGCGGCGGCCCGGTTCGTGGTCGGCCGGCTGCGCCCGGACGGCACCTGGCCGTCCTTCCTGGCGGCCGGTTGGCACGCCGCCGGGCTCCTGCACGAACAGCAGTTCTTCTACGAATCGGCGCAGGTGCAGCTGGTGCTCGGCGAGCGGCTGTCCGGGATGTCCCCGTCGGACGCGGCGAACATGGCCGCGGCCCTGCGCCGGGTCAATCTCGGCGACGACTGGCTGCTGCAGCGGGCCCGCAAACGCCTGGGCGAGACGCAACGGACGGACGGCGGCTGGGACAGCGACGAGGGACCGCTGTTCGACGTGAACACCACGCTGATCGCGATCCGTGCCTGCCGGAGAACGGCCTTCAACGCGCCCACCTGAGCGTCGGTCAGCGGGTGTGGCCGTTGCCCGTGACGATGTACTTCGTCGAGGTGAGTTCCGGCAGGCCCATCGGGCCGCGGGCGTGCAGCTTCTGGGTGCTGATGCCGATCTCCGCGCCGAAGCCGAACTCGCCGCCGTCCGTGAAGCGGGTCGAGGCGTTGACCATCACGGCCGCCGCGTCCACCCGGGCCGCGAAGCGGCGGGCTGCCACCAGGCTCTCCGTCACGATCGCCTCGGTGTGGCCGGTGCCCCAGCGGCGGATGTGGTCCAGCGCGTCGTCCAGCGAATCCACCACCGCGACGGCGATGTCAGCCGACAGGTATTCCTTGCCCCAGTCTTCCTGGGTCGCCGGCACGACGCCGTCGAAGCCCGCCACCCGCGGGTCGCCGTGCACGGTCACGCCCGCCGACATCAGCTCCTCGATCACCAGCGGCAGGAACGACTCGGCCAGCGCGGAGTGCACCAGCAGCGTTTCCGCCGTGTTGCAGGTGGACAGGCGCTGGGTCTTCGAGTTCAGCACCACCCCGAGGGCCTTCTCCAGATCCGCGCCCTCGTCGACGTACACGTGGCAGTTGCCCACGCCGGTCTCGATCACCGGGACCGTCGACTCCTCGACCACGGTCTTGATCAGCGATGCGCCGCCGCGCGGGATCAGCACGTCGACCAGGCCGCGGGCGCGCATCAGATCCTTCACCGAGTCGCGGGTCGTCGCGTCCAGCAGCTGGATCGAGTTCGTCGGCAGGTGCGAGTCGGCGACGGCCTTGCGCAGCACCGAGACGATCGCCGCGTTCGAGCTCTGCGCCGAGCCGGAGCCGCGCAGCAGCACCGCGTTGCCCGATTTCAGGCAGATGCCGGCCGCGTCCGCCGTCACGTTCGGCCGGCCCTCGTAGATGATGCCGACCACGCCGAACGGCACCCGGATCTGCCGCAGCTCCAGGCCGTTCGCCAGCGTCGACCCGCGCACCACGTCGCCGACCGGGTCGGGCAGGGCGGCCAGCTGCCGCAGGCCGTCGGCCATCGCGGCGACCCGCTCGGCGGTCAGCATCAGCCGGTCGATCATGGCCTCCGCCGACCCCGCGGCGCGGGCGTTCTGCACGTCCACGGCGTTGGCGGCGACGATGTCGTCGGCGCGCTCGACCAGCCGGTCGGCCATCAGCAGCAGCGCGGCGTCCTTCTCGGCGCGGGTGGCGGTGGCCAGCTCGATGCCGGCGACCCGGGCCTCGGCGGCCTGCTGAAGCACAGTCATGACGACTCCTCGATACTCGCACCGTGACGGACGGCGACTGCTTCATCCTGCACCGCCGCGCCGCCGAAGTCATACCCGCCCCGGGTGTCGGGGCGGCGCCTACAGCAGGACCAGGTCGTCGCGGTGGACGACCTCGCGTTCGTAGCCCGGGCCCAGCGCCGCCGCCAGCTCCGGTGTGGAGCGGCCCAGCAGCGCCGGCAGCTCGACCGCGTCGTAGTTGACCAGGCCGCGGGCGACCGGCGCGCCCGAGCCCGCGTCCACCAGGTCCACCGGGTCGCCGGCCGCGAACGAGCCGTCCACCGCCGTGATCCCGGCCGGCAGCAGCGACTTGCGCCGGGCCACGACCGCGGTCACCGCGCCCGGGTCCAGATGCAGGCGGCCGCGCGGCGACGTGGCGTGGGCCAGCCAGAACAGCCGGGCCGTGGGGCGGCGCGCGGCCGCGTGGAACAGGGTGCCCACCTCGTCGCCGGCCAGCGCCGCCGCGGCCAGCGGCGCCGCAGTCAGCACCACCGGAATGCCGAAGCCGGTGGCGATCCGGGCCGCCTCGACCTTGGTCACCATGCCGCCGGTGCCGACGCCGGACCGGCCCGCGGTGCCGACCGAGACGTCCGCGAGGTCGGCCTCGTCGCGGACCACCGTGATGCGGCGGGCGGCCGGAGACGAAGGGTCGCCCGTGTAGAGGGCGTCCACGTCGGAGAGCAGCACCAGCAGGTCGGCCTGGACCAGGGCGGCCACCAGGGCCGCGAGCCGGTCATTGTCGCCGAACCGGATCTCTTCCGTGGCCACCGTGTCGTTCTCGTTGACGATCGGCAGCGCGCCGAGGTCGAGCAGCTTCCGCAACGTCCGGTATGCGTTGCGGTAGTGCGCCCGCCGGGTCACGTCGTCGACGGTGAGCAGGATCTGCCCGACGGTCAGCCCGTGCCGGGCGAAACCGGCCGCGTACCGCCCGATCAGGAGCCCTTGGCCCACCGAGGCCGCGGCCTGCTGGGTGGCCAGGTCGCGCGGGCGCCGGCGCAGTTTCAGCGGGGCCAGCCCGGCGGCGATCGCGCCGCTGGAGACCAGCACCATCTCCCGGCCCTGGGTGGCGAGCCCGCCGAGCGCGTCGACGAGGGCATCCACGCGCTGCTCGTCGATTCCGCCGGCCGCGGTGGTCAGGGAGGACGAGCCCACCTTCACCACGATCCGTCGCGCACCGGTCACCTGTTCTCGCACCCGACCATTCTGCGCGCCGGGGCCTGCGCCGCCGGGGTGAGATCCCATATCGTGGCGTCGGTGACACCGCAGGAGTACGTCGAAGAGGTTCTCCAGCTCGTGGAGAGCATCCCGGTGGGTCGCGTCATGTCCTACGGGGCGGTGGCCGACGCGCTCGCGGACAACTCGGGCCGCAACTCGGCGCGCCGGGTCGGCACGATCATGGCCCGGCACGGCGGCGGGGTCCCGTGGCACCGGGTCGTCACCAGCGCCGGCCGGATGCCGCCCGGGCACGAGCAGGAGGCACGGCAGCGACTCCTCAGCGAGGGCGTGCCGTTGAAGGGGGAGCACGTGGACATGGCCCGAGCGAGCTGGACGCCCTGATGGAGACCGGACAGCCCAGCCGCACAGCGTTCAGCGCGGCCCGCTACCGCGCGGCACACCAGGTCATCGAGGGCGGCGAGATCTTCAGCGACCCGCTGGCCGTACCCATCCTCGGGGTGCCGCCGGACGCCGAGCAGGCGCCGGACCGCCGGGGGATGCGCTTGTTCATCGCCGCCCGGACCAGGTTCGCGGAGGATGCGCTGGCCGCGGCGGTCCGGAACGGCACCCGGCAGCTCGTCGTGCTCGGCGCGGGGCTGGACACGTTCGCCTACCGCAATCCGTGGCCTGAGCTGCGGGTCTTCGAGGTCGACCACCCGGATACGCAGGCGTTCAAGCGCGAGCGGCTGGCCGCGGCGGGGATCGCGGTGCCGGAGTCGCTGACCTATCTGCCGGTGGACTTCGAGCGGGAGTCACTCGCCGACCGGCTGGTCGCGCAGCCCGCGGCGTTCTTCCTGTGGCTGGGCGTGGTGCCCTACCTGAGCCGGGCCGGGTTCGACGAGACGCTCTCGCTGATCGCCGCGACGCCGAAGGCCGAGGTCGTCTTCGACTACGCGATGCCGCCGTCGTCGATGTCACCCGAGCGCCGGGCCGCCCTGGAGGCACGCGCGGCCCGGGTGGCCAGCATCGGCGAGCCGTGGCGGAGCTACTTCCTGCCCGGGGAGCTGGCCGCGGAGCTGCGGGAACGCGGCTTCGACGAGCAGGAGGATCTGGGCCCGGCGGAGCTGGCGGCCCGCTGGTTCGGCCGCCCGGACGTCCCGAAGGACACCCCGGGCGGCCACGTGATCCACGTCCGGCGGAGCTGACCGGCTGATCAGCCGCGGTTCCGCTGGAAGTAGCGAGCGGTCACGTAGGCACTCACCGCCTCACCGAGCTTGCCGCCCTGCACGTCGGCGGTACGGAAGTGGATGCCGCCCCAGACCCGTGCCCCCAGCAGTTCCTCGACCGATTGGGAGAAGCTGGTGAAGGACCGCGTGGTCCCCGAGGCCACGCTGTAGGCGGAGAAGGCGACGCGGTCGCGGCCGAGGAACGTCCGCATCGTCGCCATGCGCGCCGCGGTTCCACAGGCGTGCCCGGACGGGTGGTCCGGGAACGGCGGCGTGATCAGCAGCGGCGTCCAGGTGGGGTCCGCCGTGGTGCGCGGGTTGCCGTCGGTGTCGGCGAGTCGGACCGCGGTGATCGGCCGCCAGAAACCCCACGCCCGCTTGTCGTCGAAGCAGGCGATCTGGGCGTCGAGCGCGATGACGTCCACCATGGCGAACATCCGCGCCGTCTGCAGCACGCTCAGGTGTTGCGTCTCGGCGATCTGCCGCTTGATCTGCCACTCGGTCAGGTTGCGGTCGTGCCACCAGATCGCCGCCTCGGTCTGGTCGGCGGTGCGCACCGTGCTGTCCACCTTGCCGATCGCCTTCACCTCGTTGAGGTCGCGGGCGTACGCGGCGCTGGTGAGCGCGGGCGGGCCGGCCGTGCGGAACATCGCGGCGCTGGGCACCAGGACCGGCTTGGTGTCGGCGACCTGGGCGCCGTCACCGGTGTTGAGCGGCGGCGTCGGCCGCCACCGGCCGGGCTCGGTGCCGATGACCCACTGCGCGTCGGCGTCCGAACCGTCGTTCTCCCGCGCCGCGATCATGGTGGCCGCGGCCTGGCGGCCCACCGCGATGCCGCCCCGCTCGGCCGGCCCGTCGGGGATGGCGGCGAGGGCCTCGTCGTACTGCGCGCGCAGCCGGTCGGCCTGCGCCGGCAGCACCGCGGCCAGCACCAGGTAGTACGCGGTCGCGACAGCGGCCTCGGTCGACTCCCTGCCGGTGGCCGGAGGCGCGGCCAGCAGCGGCCGGTACGGAGTACCGAGAATGGCGTTGACCGCGTCGTAGGCGGCGCCGCTGACCATCGCGAAGCCGCGGCTCTGCTCCCACGGCAGCTGCTGCCCGACGTCCCAGATCGCGGTCTGGGCGTTGCGGTCCCAGGTGATGACGGCGTTGGTGGTGGTGGATGTGGTGGCGGAGGCCGCCGGTGCGGTCGAGGCGATCGCGATCGGCGACACCATCGCGAGAAGTGCGGCGACGGCCAAACGTCGACTCATGGTTCCCTCCCCAAGGGATACCTTATTGATCCACACATCGGCATGGATCAATATGAAAGCACTGGGAGAGACTATACCGGTCGGCTGATGATCGCGGCCGCGCCGCGCATCTGCAGCTCGAAGAACTCCCGGCGGGCCTCGATGGTGTTGTTGAGCTGCCCGAAGACCTCCGCGCTCACGGCGCCGCAGAGGTGGATCCAGGCGGCCAGGCCGCGGCCCACGAGCTGGGGTGGCGCGCCCGGCGCGGCCTGCTGGGCGATGTACACCAGGTCCTCGCCGAGCTTGCCGCCGATCGGCGCGCCGACCTCGATCTCGCCGGCCGCCGCGGCCTCGCCGACGATCCTGCCGATCAGCAGGATCACCCGGATGGCCGACTCGACGGTGTCGCGCGGCGCCTTGTAGCCGGGCACCGGGCTGCCGTAGATCAGCGCCCACTCGTGCGGGTTGGCCAGCGCCCAGTCGCGGACCGCGTGGCACGCGCTCAGGAACCTGTCCAGGAACCGGCCGGCGCTCACCGCGGCCTCGGCGGTGCTGCCCAGGGCGTCGTACGCGTCGATGATCATGGCCGTGAGCAGCTCGTCGCGGCTGGCGAAGTAGCGGTAGACGGCGGACGAGGCCATGCCGAGGTCGCGGGCGACCGCGCGCAGCGACAGGTTCGCGCCGTCGGTGGCGAGGTGGCGCCGGGCGACGGTCTTGATCTCGTCGGTCATCTCGGCGCGTACGCGAGCCCGGATCGATGCGGCAGTCATGCCGACAAGTCTGCCACAAAAGAGAGCACTGCTCTTGCGAACGCTGCGACAAAGTGAGATTGTTGTTCACAACAGAGAGCAGTGCTCACAAAGGAGAACGCAATGTCGAAGCACGTGATCGTCGGTTCCGGTCCGGTCGGTTCCTCGGTGGCCCGCCTGCTCGCCGAGCGCGGCGAGTCGGTGCGCGTCGTGACCCGCAGCGGCAGCGGCCCCGCGCACCCGCTGATCGAGCGGATCGCCGCCGATGCCACCGACGCGGCGCGACTCACCGAGCTGACCCGCGGTGCGGCCGCGCTCTACAACTGCGCAAACCCGAAATACACCCAGTGGGAGACGCTCTGGCCGCCGATGGCCGGCGCCATGCTCGCCGCGGCCCAGCGCAACGACGCGGTCCTGGCCATCACCGGCAACCTGTACGGCTACGGCCCGCTCCCCGGCGGCCGGATGACCGAGGACACCCCGCTCGCCGCGACCGGCCGCAAGGGCCGCGTGCGGATCAAGATGTGGCAGGACGCCCTGGCCAGCGGCGTGCGCACGGTCGAGGTCCGCGGTTCGGACTACATCGGGGCGGGCGCCTCGTCGGTGTTCTCCGCGGTGCTGCTCCCGGCGATCACCAAGGGCCGGACGGCCTGGGCACCCGCCGACGTCGACGCGCCGCACACCTTCACCTACACCGGCGACATGGCCCGGACCCTGGTCGACCTGGCCGGCGACGAGCGGGCCTGGGGCCGGGCCTGGCACGTGCCGTCGGTCCCCGCGCTGAGCGTCCGGGCGCTGGCCGACCGCTACTTCGCGCTGACCGGTGCCAAGCCGGTCGCGATCCGGCAGCTGCCACGCTTCGTGATGCGGGCCGCGGGCGTGGTGGTGCCGATGGCCCGCGAACTGGCCGAGATGGACTACCAGTTCTACGCGCCGTTCATCATGGACAGCTCGCTGACCGAGCGCACGTTCGGCCTGACCGCCACCGACCTGGACGTGTCGCTGCGCGAGGTCGCGGCCGACGTGAAGTCGACCCTGGCCCGCAAGATGTGAGCGGGCTAGAGCAGCAGCCCGACGCCGTCCCGGCGGGGGTCGCCGGCCGCGCCGCCGACCCCCACCGCCGTGACGCCGCCGAAGTAGTGGTTGAGCTCCGGCCACTCGGTGATCCGCCAGCCGGCCTCGACCAGCGCCGCCAGTTCGTCGCGGGGGAAGCCCGGTTCGGCATGGACCATGTCGTCCACGACGTGGAAGCGGGGCCGGGCGATCGCGGTGGGCATGTCGACGCCGTCGACCAGCACCCCGATCAGCGTGTCGACCAGCGCGGTCCGGATCCGCGAGGCGCCCGCGGAGCCGGCGGCCACCGCGAGCGCGCCCTCGTCGTCGATGACCACCAGCGGGCACATGTTGGAGGACATCCGGACGCCCGGCGCGAGGTCATCGGTGATCAGCTCGCCCTCGCCCAGCATGGAGTTCAGGTTGACGCCGAGACCGGGCAGCCAGACCGCCGCGCCGAGGCCCATCGTCGTGGTGATCACGCAGGCGTTGCCGGCGGTGTCGACCACCGAGACGTTGGTGGTGTCGCCGATCTTCTGCCGGCCCCGGTCGCGCAGGGCGGCGGCCACGGCCACGGTCCGGGCCGGGCGCGGCAGCACGGGCAGGTCGCGCGGCAGGGCCTCGATCGTGTCGACCGTCCGGTTGAGATCGTGCCGGGCCCGCACCTGGTAGGAGCCGAGCGTGGCCCGGTCGACGTGGGTCTCCAGCACGCGGTAGTTCGCGAGGTCGCGCGGGCCGATCGCACCCCCGGCCGCGCAGACCGTCTCGACCAGCAGCGGCGCGTAGGAACCGGTGTGGAAAAGGGCAGGCCCCTCGGCGGCGAGCGCCGCCATGGCCGTCGCCAGCCCGGGGTGGAACAGCAGGTCACCGCCGCGCAGCAGCTTTCCCTGCGGCGCGTAGATGGCGGCGCCGTCGCCGTGGGCCAGCGCCGGGGCGCAGGCCTCCAGGGTCCGGGCGTGCGCGGGCGGCAGCGGCACCCCGGCGCGGGCCAGCTCCAGCGCCGGCGCGACCAGGTCGGCCCAGGGCAGCCGCCCCCAGCGCCGGTGCACCTCGCCGCAGCCGACCGGCACGCCCGGCACCGCCACGCTGGCGCCGCCGATCGAATACACCTGTGGCACGCCGCCGAAGAACACGTCGACGGCGATCATCGGCCCGGCCTTGCGGTCGTCGTCCGTGCCGGGCACCGAGACGAAGAAGTCCAGGCAGGTCACCGCGCCGGTGGCGGCCTCGAAGTAGGTGGCGAAACCGCCGCCGCCCAGCCCGGTGTAGACGGTCTCGGCGACGCAGGTGGCGAGCACGGCGGCGACGGCGGCGTCCGCGGCCGTACCTCCGGCTCGCAGCACCCGCAGCCCGGCCTCGGCCGTCGCCGGGTGGCTGGCCGCGACCCCGGCGGCGACCCGGGACGGCCGTGGGTAACTCTCCATTCGGCGAAGCGTAGGCGCAGCAGCCCACCGATGGTTACGATCCGCGTCCATGACGCTCGCTGGTCCCTCGCCCGACGTACGGCTGTCCCGCCGCGTTGTGGCGGGATACTCCCTGGGTTCGCTGGTGACCGGACCTTTCGGGACAGTGCCTGGTCTGCTCCTTTTGCCATATCTGACGGACACGCTCGGTGTCGCCGCCGGCGTGGCGGGCCTGCTCGTGCTGCTGCCGAAGGCGTGGGACGTGCTGGTCAATCCGGTCGCGGGCCGGATCTCCGACCGCAGCGGCGACCGGCGCGGCTTCCTGCTCGGCGCTGGCCTTGCGCTGGGCGTGCTCTTCGCGGCGATCTTCGCCGGCCCGTTCGGCACCGGCGCCGCGGCGGGCGGCTACGTCGCGGTCGCGTTCCTGGCCGCGGCCACCGCGTTCGCGTTCTTCCAGGTGCCGTATGTGGCGATGCCGGCCGAGCTCACCACCGGCCGCACCGAGCGCACCCGCCTGATGACCTGGCGGGTCGCGGTCCTGGCCCTGGCCATCCTGATCTCCGGCGCGCTGGCCCCGCTCGTCGTCGACCTGGGCGGCGGCGGCCTGGCCGGCCACCGGTGGTCCGGCGCGTTCGTCGGCGCGCTCATCGTCGTGGGCACCCTGGGTGCCTTCATCGGTACGCGCACAGCGGCGTCCCGGACCGCGGCGGACCAGGAGCCGAGCCTGCGCGCCCAGTTACGGATCGCCGCAGCCAACGCGTCCTTCCGCAACCTGCTGCTCTGCTACATCGTGCAGGCCGCCGGCATCGGCACGATGCTCGCGGGCGTGCAGTACTTCGCCGAGCACGTCATCGGCCAGGACTCGGGCGCCACCTTCCTGTTCGCCGCGTTCGTCGGGCCGGCGCTGCTGGTCATGCCGCTGTGGAGCCGGGTCGGCGCCCGCCACGGCAAGCTCCGCGGCCTGATCGCCGCCTCCCTGCTCTTCGCCGCCGGCGCCCTCGCCCTGCTGGCGTCCCCCGGGCTGCCGGCCGTCGCGATCTACCTGATCGTCGCCCTGATCGGCGCCGGGTACGCCGGCCAGCAGGTCTTTTCGCTGGCGATGCTGCCCGACCTGATCGAACGCGACACGATCCGCACCGGCCGCCGCCAGGCCGGCGTGTTCACCGGCCTCTTCACCGCGGGCGAGACGCTCGGCCTGGCCCTGGGCCCGGGCGTCTACGCGCTGGTCCTGCAGCTGTTCGGCTACGTCTCGTCGTCGACCGGCGAGGCGGCGGCCCAGGCCCCGACCGCCCGGCTCGGTGTCCTGCTCGGCTTCACCGTCGTCCCGGCCGTGCTGGTCGGGGCGGCGGTGACCCTGCTGCGCCGGTATCGGGACTAGCTTGGTGTCCATGATCGAGGCGTTGCCGTGCACCGGCGTTCCGGGCGAGCAGGTGCTCGCCGAGTTGCGTGAGTTGCGCTCCGCCGACCTGCCCACGCACGGCGGCCGGCTGTTCGCGTACGTCTACGACCCGGCCGTCGCCGGGCTGGACGAGCTCGCCCACGCCGCGTACGCGATCTCCGCGCATGTCAACGGCCTGGACCCGACCGCCTTCCCGTCGCTGCTGGCGATGGAGAACGCGCTGGTCGCGGCCGCCGGGCGGCTGCTCGGCGGCGGCCCCGGCACGGACGCGCCCGGCGTGGTCGGCAGCGTCACGAGCGGCGGCACCGAGTCGCTGATCCTGGCCGTGAAGGCCGCCCGCGACGCCCACCCGGAGATCGAGCGGCCGCGGCTGGTGATCCCGTCCACCGCGCACGCCGCGTTCGCCAAGGCCGCGCACTACCTGCGGGTCGCCCTCGACGTCGTGCCCGTCGGCCCGGACCTGCGGGCCGACCCGGCCGCCACGGCGGCGGCGATCCGGCCGGAGACCGTGCTGGTGGCGGGCTCGGCGCCGAGCTACGCGCACGGGGTCGTCGACCCGATCCCGGAGCTGGCGGCCGTCGCCGCCGCGCGGGGCGTGCGGTTCCACGTCGACGCGTGCTTCGGCGGCTGGGTGCTGCCCTACCTGCGGCGGCTCGGCGCCGGCCTGCCGGCCTTCGACTTCGCCGTTCCCGGCGTCACCAGCATCTCGGTCGACCTGCACAAATACGCGTACGCGCCGAAGGGTGTCGCCGTGCTCCTGCACCGGGACGGCGCGCTGCGGATGGCGCAGTTCTTCGCGTACGCGGACTGGCCCGGCTACACGATGGTCAACCCGGTGATCTCGTCCACCCGTTCCGGCGGCCCGATCGCGGCGGCCCTGGCCACGATGCGCCACCTGGGCGACGACGGCTACCTGCGGCTGGCCGGGCACACCCGGGACGCGGTCGCCGTGCTCGCGGGCGCGGTCGAGGCCACCGACGGCGTGCGGCTGTTCGCGCCCCCGGAGACGAGCGTCGTGTGCCTGGCGGCCGAGCCGGGGGTCGACCTGTTCGTGCTCGCCGACGAGTTGGCGGCGCGTGGCTGGCACACCCAGCCCCAGCTCGCGTACGGGAAACTGCCCGCGACCATCCACCTCACCGTGACGGCCGCGGTCGGCGCGACCGCCGCCGAGTTCGGGCCCGACCTGGCCGCCGCGGTGGCCGCGACCCGCGTCCGCGGCCCGGTCGAGCTGCCGCCCGCGCTGCTGGCCGCCGCCGGCGCGCTCACCCCGGAGCTGGTGACGCCGGAGCTGGTCGAGGGGCTCGCCGCCGGCCTCGGCCTGGGCGACGATGTCGGCAAGAGCCTGGCCGCGGTCAACTCCCTGCTGAACGTGGCGCCGTCCGCGCTGCGCGAGGCGCTGCTGGCCGGCTTCCTGAGCCTGCTCCAGCGGCCCACGTGGCACGAGGTAGGTTGACGACGTGTCCGGACTGCCAGGAGTGCTCGGGGATCCCATCAAGTTCGTGCTGAACTGGGGTCGCCGCTACTCGCTGTGGGTCTTCAACTTCGGCCTGGCCTGCTGCGCGATCGAGTTCATCGCGACCAGCATGGGCCGGCACGACTTCATGCGGCTCGGGGTGATCCCGTTCGCGCACGGCCCGCGCCAGGCCGACCTGATGGTGGTCTCCGGCACGGTCACCGACAAGATGGCCCCGGCGATCCGCCGGCTCTACGACCAGATGCCCGAGCCCAAATACGTCATCTCGTTCGGCTCCTGCTCCAACTGCGGCGGGCCGTACTGGGACTCCTATTCGGTGACCAAGGGCGTCGACCAGCTCATCCCGGTGGACGTCTACGTGCCCGGCTGCCCGCCGCGGCCCGAGGCGCTGCTGCACGGCATCCTGCGCCTGCAGGAGAAGATCGCCGCCGAGCAGTCCGGCCCCGGCGGGGTGTCGCGGCCCGACCCGCTGCTGCCCGGCCCGCCCGCGACGCGGCCCCGGGACGCGGCTTCGTTGACGGCCCCGGCGGTCAAGCGCCCAACCTGAGCGGACGCGGGCTACGCTGCGAATCATGAGCGACCAGTCCCGTGCGGACTTCATCATCGACGTACTGACCAGGGAGTTCGGCGACCTCATGGCGCTGGACCCGGCCGCCTTCCGGCGCAAGTTCCGGAAGATGGCCGCCTCGCCGTTCGCGTTCTACCGAGGCAGCGCCTCCGTCTTCTACGCCGACCAGACCGGTGCGTACCGCGACGACGCGTTCCTCGACGAGCGGACCAGCCGGGTCTGGATCCACGGCGACCTGCACGCGGAAAACTTCGGCACCTACATGAACTCGTCCGGCCAGCTCGTCTTCAACGTCAACGACTTCGACGAGGCGTACGTCGGCCCGTTCATCTGGGACCTCAAGCGGTTCTGCGCCAGCGTGGCCCTGATCGGCTACAGCAAGGCCCTCTCCGACCGGGTGATCACCGACCTGGTCGGCACGTTCGCGCGGGCCTACCTGACCGAGCTGCGGGCGGTGGCGGCCGGCGGTGACGACGCGCTCGGCTCGATCACCCTGGAGAACGCCGACGGGGTGCTGCGCCGGGTGCTGCAGGAGGCCCGGCTGAACACCCGGGTCGACATGCTCGCCGGGCAGACCACGATCGACGACTACGAGCGGCGGTTCTCCCTCGGCGACGGGGTTTACGACGTCGACGAGCCCACCGCCGCGACGGTGCGGGCCGCCTTCCGGGACTACCTGCACACGCTGCCCTCGCACGGGAACTCGGTGTCCACCAACATCAAGGACATCAAGCTGCGCAAGGGCGTCGGCATCGGCTCGGCCGGGCTGCCGTCGTACAACCTGCTGTTGGAGGGGCACACCCAGGCCCTCGAGAACGACGTGGTCATCTACATGAAGCAGGCCCAGGTGCCGGCCGTCGCGCGGTGGATCGACGACGAGCGGGTCCGGTCCTACTTCAAGCACCAGGGCCACCGCACGGCCGAGTCGCAGCGGGCCCTGCAGGCGCACGCCGACCCGTGGCTGGGCTACACCGAGCTTAACGGCGTCGGCCAGCTCGTCGCCGAGGTCTCGCCGTACGCGGCCGACCTGGACTGGGCGGACGTCAACGAGCCCGAGGAGCTGACCGGCGTCGTCGCCGACCTGGGCCGCGCGGTGGCCCGGATGCACTCGGTCGCCGACGACGAGTCCAGTCACGACCTGGTCGACTTCTCCACCGAGGAGGCCATCGTGGCGGCGGTCGACAAGGACGAGGCGGGTTTCCTCACGCTGCTGGTCGACTTCGCCCACAAGTACGGCGACCAGGCCCGCGAGGACCACCAGGACTTCGTGGACCTGTTCCGCAACGGCCGCCTGCCCGGCCTCTGAGCCGCCGCGCGTCGTCGACCCCTACTCCGGGCCGAGGTGATAGGCCCACCCCGCCCGGTTGCGGGCCTGGGCGTCCGGCACGGCGGTGATCACGAAGCCGAGGTTTCTCGGCAGGCTCAGCCGATCGGTCGCGTCGAGGCGTGGGTCCTCGTCCCGGCACGCGACCTGGTGTTCGATCACCGTGGTGCCGGGGTCGTCGACCTTCCCGCCGGCGGTCCGGGCGGTCTGCACGGTCAGCGTGAGCGTCCCGGGCCCGGCGCAGACCAGCGCGAACTCGTAGTCACCGGGCGCCGTCGCGGAGCCGGGGCCGGTGACGTGCATCGTGCTGAGCACCTGCTCGGTGGTGACCTGGGCCGGGGACAACCGGCCGGCCGCCGTCAGGACGTCGGCCGCCCGGGCCGCGTTCCAGGTGGACTCGGGAGCCGGCAGGCCCGGCGGGCCGGTCTCGTCGCCGGGGCCTATCGCGATCGCGTAGCCGGCGCTGCCGGCGGCCGCCGGGTCCCCGGCCAGAGCCACCATGACCGACCCCGCCACCGGGAGCCGGAACGTCAGCACGGCGGCCCTCGGGGCTGTCGCGCAGGACACGACGGAGCCGCCGAGCACGGTGGCGTCGCCGGCGCCGCGGACCAGCTGGGCCTCGACGGCCACCTTGCCCGGCCCGGCGCAGGTCAGCGCCACGCTCTGGGAGCCGGCCGGCCGGTCGGCGAAGGTCACCTTGCCGTCGGCCGCGACCGGCCCGCTCAGCGGCTGCCCGGCCAGGTCCGGCTGCTGGGTGCCGAGGGCGCGCTCGGCGATGTCGACCAGGTCCCGCACCCGTTCGGCCGGCGCGGCCCGGTGGCCGCCGCGCAGCGGAAACCCGGTGACGACCAGGCCTCCGGTGACCGCCAGCGCCACCGCGGCCGCGGCAGCGGTCTGGGTGGTCCGGCGCCGGCGCCGCGCGGTGCGGCGGGCGGCGTCGATGCCGGGCGGTCGCACCTGCGGGATGGTCGCGACGCGCAGGTCGGCGAAGAGCTCCTCGAAGTGATCAGGCACGGCGCACCTCCTGGGCGGTCGTCTTCGGATCGGGTCGGCCGGGGCCGAGCTGAGCGGCCAGGGCCGCGCGGGCGCGGTGCAGCCAGGACTTCACCGTGCCCTCGGCGACCCCTTCCTGCTCGGCGATCTCGGCGATCGTCAGGTCGGCCAGGTAACGCAGCACCATCGCCCGGCGGTGCGCCGGTGGCAGGGTGCCGAGCGCGGCCACCAGGGCGACCCGCTCGGGGCCGGGCCCGGCGACCTGCGGCTCGGCGACCCGCTGCCGGCGCAGGAAGCCGAGGGCGGTCCGGCCGCGGCGCCACCGGCTGACCGCCAGGTTCCAGGCGACCCGGCGGATCCACGCGACCGGGTCGTCGTAACCGGAGACCGTGCGCCACCGCACCAGGGCCCGGCAGAACGCCTCCTGGACGAGATCCTGGGCCTCCTGCTGGTCGCCGAAGTACGCGAACAGCTGCACGGTGAGGTCGGCGTAATGCGCGGCGTACAGATCGTCGAACGACACCGGGTCGCCAGGCACGGCGGCACCCCTTTCCGGATCGGGCTCCGGCGCCTCGGCTGTCACAGCGACAACACGCCCCGAACCGGCAAAGGGTTGCGGCGGGCCGGGGGCCGGATCACGCCGGATCATAGGATGTTCCGTATGACGCCCGAAGAAGTCGGCGAGCGGCTGGTCGCGCTGCTGACCACAGACGCTGCCGACGCCCCCGCCGAGGGCACGATCGTCGCCGGAGTCTCCGGCGGCGGCCCCACCCACGAGCGGGCCGTGGTCGACGTGCCGGCCGCGCTGTGGTGGGCGGCGGTTGACGCCGCCCACGATCCCGGCGGGCTGGGCTGCGACTTCTTCGACTGGCTGTCGGCGGTCGACGAGCTGGACGAGGGCTTCACCGTCGTCGCCCACCTGTGGTCCACCCGCCGCAAGTGCGGGTTGCTGCTGCGCGCCCGGGTGACGCGGGAGAGCCCGGTGATCGAGTCGGTGGTCGACCTGTTCCCGGGCGCCGCCTGGCACGAGCGGGAGACCCACGAGATGTTCGGCATCTCCTTCTCCCGGCACCCCGACCTGCGGCCGCTGCTGCTGCCGCCGGGCTTCGAGGGCAATCCGCTGCGCAAGGAGTTCGTGCTGGCCTCGCGGGTGGCCAAGGCCTGGCCGGGCGCGAAGGAGCCGGGCGAGTCCGAGGCGGGCACGGCCAAGCGCGCCCCGATGCGGCCGCCCGGCGTGCCCGATCCGAACGAGTGGGGCCCGATGAAGGGCAAGATCCCCCCGCCGGAGACCCCGGCCCGCCGCGCCCCGGCCACCCGCCCCGCCCGCCCGGCCCGCCCAGTGCCTGCTGAGCCCCCGGCCCCGCCGGAGAGCGGGACGACCGAGGCCGACGGGGGGACGGTCTGATGCCGCTCTGGCTCGATCTGCTCGTCCGGGTCGTCGCGGTCGTCGCCGCCTTCCTGGTCCTGCCGCTGGTCGTCGGCCAGATGGAACACAAGGTCATGGCGCACATGCAGAGCCGCCTCGGCCCGATGTACGCGGGCGCCTTCCACGGCTGGGCGCAACTCGTCGCCGACGGCGTCAAGTTCGTGCAGAAGGAGGACATCACCCCGCGTGACGCGGACCGCCGGGTGTTCCAGCTCGCGCCGCTCGTCGCGCTTTTCCCGTACCTGATCGTGCTGTTGGCCATCCCGCTCGGGCCCGGCGGCCTGGTCGCCCAGGCCTTGGACGTCGGGTTGTTCTTCGTGCTGGCGGTGCTGGGCGTGGGCGTGGTCGCCGTGCTGATGTCGGCATGGGCCTCGGCAAACAAATACAGCCTGCTCGGCGGCCTGCGCGGCGCGGCCCAGCTGCTCGGTTACGAGCTGCCGCTGGTGCTGTCGGCCGCGAGTGTGGCGATGGCCGCGGGCACGCTGAGCCTGTCCGGCATCGTCGAGGCGTGGTCGCCGTGGTGGCTGCTCTGGCAGGCGCCCGCCGGGGTGGTCTTCTTCGTCTCCGGGCTCGCCGAGATCCGCCGGCCGCCGTTCGACATGCCGATCGCCGACTCGGAGCTGGTCTTCGGCTACATGACCGAGTACACCGGCCTGCGCTTCGCGTTCTTCCTGCTCGCCGAGTACGTGGGCATCGTGGTGATCGCCGGGCTGACCACGGTGCTGTTCCTGGGCGGCTGGCACGGGCCGGACCCGGCCCACCTGGGCTGGCTCTGGACGCTGGTGAAGATCTTCGCCGTGTCCTTCGTGGTCATCTGGCTGCGGGTCAGCTATCCGAGGCTGCGGGAGGACCAGCTTCAGCGGCTGTGTTGGCTGGTGCTGGTCCCGGTGGCGCTGGCCCAGCTCGTGCTGACCACCGTGGTGAAGCTCGCGATGTAGACGCGAGTAGCCGCAAGTACGGGGGTGTGCTCGCCTCCGGCGGTGAGACCGGGCAGGATATGCCCTTATGAGCGAGCAGGGAGATCGGCACATGCCGGGCCAAGGGCTGATCAACGGCCTTGCCGTCACGCTCAAGACGATGACCAAGCGCAGCAGCACCCAGCAATATCCGGACGTCGAGCCAGACCTGCCGCCGCGTTCGCGAGGGGTCATCGCCCTGCTCGAGGAGAACTGCACGGTCTGCATGCTGTGCGCCCGCGAGTGCCCCGACTGGTGCATCTACATCGACTCGCACAAGGAAGAGGTCGTCGTCCCCGGTGCCGCCCGGGCCCGGCAGCGCAACGTCCTCGACAAGTTCGACATCGACTTCTCCCTGTGCATGTACTGCGGCATCTGCATCGAGGTCTGCCCGTTCGACGCGCTGCACTGGACGCCCGAGTTCGAATACGCGGAGACCGACGTGCTGAACCTGCTGCACGACAAGAGCAGGCTCGGCGACTGGATGCAGACCGTGCCGGCGCCGCCGGCCCACGACGTGCTCGGCGAGCCCTCCAAGGAGGAGGCCACCGCCGCCCGCAAGGTCGCCGGTCCCGGCACGGCGACCGCGGCGCAGACCGCGCGGCCCGCCGCCCGACCGGAGCCGAACCCATGACGGTCGCCGACGTGCTGCTGCTCGCGCTCGGAGCCGTCGCGGTGGGTTCGGGCGCGGCGGTGGTCACCAGCACCCACCTGGTCCGGTCCGGCCTCTACCTGGTGATCAGCCTGGGCGCGGTTGCCGGGCTCTACCTGGTCCTCGGCGCCGAGCTGCTGGCCTGGGTGCAGGTCCTGGTCTACGTCGGCGCGGTGGTCGTGCTGCTGCTCTTCGCGGTCATGCTGACCCGCGCCCCGATCGGTCCCTCCCGCGACCTGGACCGGCCGGCCTGGCCGGCGCTGATCGTCGGCGGCGGGGTCGGCCTCGGGCTGGCCGTGCTGCTAGCCGACGCGTTCCGCTGGACGCTCTACGACCGGTCCGACCCGGGCACCACCGAGCGGATGGGCGCGCAGATCTTCGGCCAGTGGGTGCTGCCGTTCGAGGTGCTGTCGATCCTGCTGCTCGCCGCCCTGGTCGGCGCGATCGTGCTGTCGCGCCCCGACATCGGTGCCCGCAAGGGGGACGAATCCTGATGCACGCCGTCATCCCGTACGTCACGGGCGCGCTGCTCTTCGGGCTCGGCGTCTACGGCGTGCTGCGCCGGCGCAACGCGATCCTGGTGCTGATGGCCGTGGAGCTGATGCTCAACGCGGTCAACCTGATCTTCGTGACCGCCGACGCCGCGGTCCGCGCGTCGCTGGTCGGCGTGCAGGTCGAGGCCTGGGCCTATCCGAACGGCCGGCCGGCGCACTCCGGCGGCGTGTTCGCGCTGTTCGTGATCGTGCTGGCCGCCGCCGAGGTGGGCGTGGGGCTGGCCATCGTGCTGCAGTATTTCCGGATGCGCCGGGCGGTGCACGTCGACGAGATCGCGCTGCAGCACGACAACGAAGAGCAGGTCAGCCGGTGATCGCTCAGGTCTTCGGGACGGCGCTGTTCGGCGTACCGGTGGTGGTGGGGTTGCTCGGCCTGCTGCTGCCGGCCGGCGACAGCGGCCGCTACCGGCGGCGCCGGGCCGCGCGGCTCGGCGTCGCCGGCGCCGTGCTCGCCCTCGCCGACGTGGTCTACCTATTGGTGACGGTCGACGACCCGATCGAGTACGGGGTGGAGGTGGTCCGCTTCGGCGAGTTGCCGGTCACCTTCGGGGTCTCGCTGGGCCCCGCGGCCCTCTACGTCGCGCTCGCCGTCACCGTCGTCGCGCTGGCCGTGCAGGTTTACTCGGTCGCCTACCTGCACGACGACTCGCGATACGCCCCCTATGCGGCGCAGGTCAGCATCTTCACCGGGGCGATGCTGCTGGTCGTCTCCGCCAACGACCTGATCATGCTGCTGGTCGGCTGGGAGGTGATGGGCATCTGCTCGTACCTGCTCATCGGCCACGACCGGCGGCTGCCCGAGGCGCCCCGGGCCGCGGTGAAGGCGTTCCTGGTCACCCGGGTCGGCGACGTCGGCTTCCTGCTCGGCATCGCGTTCCTCGGCATCTCCGCCGGCAGCTTCGAGATCTCCGCCGTGCTGGCAAGCTCACCCGCGCACCTGACCGTCGCGCTGCTGCTCATCCTGGCCGGGGTGGCCGGCAAGAGCGCCCAGTTCCCGCTGCACACGTGGCTGCCGGACGCGATGGCCGGCCCGACCCCGATCTCCGCCCTGATCCACGCCGCGACGATGGTCGCCGCGGGCGTGTACGTCGTCTTCCGGCTCTTCCCGCTCTTCGCCCGCTCGCCCGACGCGCTGGCCGTGCTCGGCGTGATGGCCGCGATCACCCTGCTGCTCGGCGCGCTCGCGGCGACCGCCCAGGACGACATCAAGCGCGTCCTGGCCTGGTCCACGGTCTCGCAGATCGGCTACATGACCGGCGCCCTGGCCGTCGGCGTCCCGGCCGCGGCCCTGTTCCACCTGCTCACCCACGCCGCGTTCAAGGCGCTGCTGTTCCTCGCCGCCGGCGGGGTGATCCACGCGGTCGGCACCAACCTGATGTCCCGGATGGGCGGCCTGCGCACCCAGCTGCCCGCGACGTTCTGGGCGTTCGTGGTCGGGCTCGGCGCGCTGGCCGGGCTGCCGCCGCTGGCCGGCTTCTGGTCCAAGGAGAACGTCCTGGTCGCCGCCGCGCACGCCACCGAGGGCCACGGCCCGGCACCGGCCTGGGTCGGCTGGGTGGTCTGGCTGGCGGCGCTGCTCGGCGTCGGGATCACCGCCTGGTATTCCACCCGCCTGCTGCTGCGCACCTTCTTCGGCCACGCCCGCGCCCGCACCGAGCAGTGGCACGTGGGCTTCGACGACGCCGCCTACGAGCGCGGTCCCGGCGCGCCGCACGACCCGCCCGGGCTCATGCTGTGGCCGGTGCTGCTGCTCACCGTCCCGACCGTGCTGCTCGGCCTGGCCGCATTCCTGCCCGGCTTCCGCAGCGCGCTCGAGCTCGAGGCGCCACACCTGGAGATCAGCATCGTGCTGCCGCTGCTCCTGCTGGCGCTCGGCGCCGGCAGCGCGTGGTGGCTGTGGCACACCGCGCCGGGCGTGGATCCGGCGCAGGCCCTGGGCCGGTTGCGGCCGTTCTTCGCCGCCGGCTTCCGGATCGACGAGATTCAAGACCGATTCGTGGTACGGCCGGTGCGCGCGCTCGCCACGGCGCTGCGGGTGGTCGACGAGCGGGTGGTCGACGCGGCTGTCGAGGGCACCGGAACGTCCACCACCCGGCTCGGCCACGTGCTGGCGACCGCCCACCGGGCGGCGCTGCCCCGAGCGGCGGTCGCGGTCTTCGCCGGGGCGCTGGTGCTCGGCGTCGTCGCGGCGATCTACGGAGCATCCTCATGAACCCGCCGGCGCAAGCCCTCCTCGTGTCGGTGCTGGCAGTGCCGGCCCTCGGCGCGCTGGTCGTCGCGCTGCTGCCGGCCCGCCACGAACGCGGCGGCCGGGTCCTCGCCACCGTCTTCGCGGCGATCACCTTCGTGCTGACGGCGCTGCTGGCGGTGCCGTGGCGCTCACGGGGGCCCTGGATCGACCTGAAGGCGGCCTGGGTGCCGACGCTGGGCATCGACTTTCACCTCGGTGTCGACGGGATCTCCTATCCGCTGGTGGTGCTGACCGGGCTGCTGACGTTGCTGTGCTGCGCGTACACGGTCTGGAAGGTGCCGGAAGGCGGCCTCGGCCGCGGCCGGACGCTGGCGGCGCTGCTGCTGGTGCTCGAGGTCGGCATCCTGGGCACGTTCCTCGCCCTCGACCTGGTGTTGTTCTTCATCTTCTTCGAGGTCGTCCTGCTGCCGATGTACGCCGTCATCGCCGGCTGGGGCGGCCCGCAACGCCGCCGCGCGGCCCGCAAGTTCGTGCTCTACACCCTGTTCGGCTCGGTCCTGCTGCTGCTCGGCGTCTTCACCGTGGTCGTCGCGGCCGGCACCGGCGACCTGCTGGAGCTGACCGGCGGCACGGGCCTGTCCCGCACGGTGCAGTGCGCGGCCTTCGCGCTGTTCGCGGTCGCGTTCGCGGTGAAGGCCCCGCTCTGGCCGCTGCACACCTGGCTGCCGGACGCGCACACCGAGGCGCCCACGGTCGGCAGCGTGATCCTGGCCGGCGTGCTGCTGAAAATGGGCACGTACGGCCTGATCCGGGTCGGGGTGGGCGTCACGCCGCTGGGCGCGGCCTGGGCGGCGCCGGTGCTCGGCGTCCTCGCCGTCGCCGCGATCATCGTCGGGTCGCTGGTGTGCCTGCGGCAGACCGAGCTGAAGCGGCTCATCGCCTATTCCAGCGTCGGGCACATGGGCTTCGTGCTGCTCGGCATCGCGACACTGACGGCCACCGGCCTGCAGGCCGCGCTGATCGGCAACGTGGCGCACGGCGTCATCACCGGCCTGCTGTTCTTCCTGGCCGGGGCGATCAAGGACCGGGCGCACACCGGCTCGCTGGCCGACCTCGGCGGTCTGCGCGAGACCGCGCCGCGGCTGGCCGGCGTGCTCGGCTTCGCGGCGATCGCCTCGCTGGGGCTGCCCGGGCTGGCCGGCTTCTGGGGCGAGGCCTTCGCCGTGGTGGCCGCGGCCGAGCGCGGCGGCCCCTTGTGGACCACGCTGGCGGTGCTGGCGGCGATCGGCGGCGCCCTGACGGCGGCATATTTCCTGCGGCTGCTGCGGCGGGTCACCCACGGCCCGGCGAGCCCGGCGGTGGCCGACTTCACGGGCATCGCCCGGCCGGAATGGCTGGCCTGGTCGCCGCTGGTCCTGCTCGCCCTGGCGATCGGGCTGGTGCCGGCGCTGGCGCTGGCCGCCACCGCCGACCCCGTGGCCGCCCTGACCGGAGCCCTGCCGTGACCCAGACCGTGAACCACTTCGCGCTGCTGCCGCTCTACGCCGCGGGCGGCACGGCGCTGCTCGTCCTGGTGATGGAGATCGCCTTCGGCCGGTACGCGCTCCCCGCGGGCCTCGCCGGCGGCCTCGCCACGATCGGCGCGGCGATCACGCTCGCGCTGCGCCCGGCCGCGACATTCTGCGGCCCCGAACACTGCTCCTGGGTGAGCGGCCCGCAGGCGGCGGTGGTCGCGGTGCTGTTCGCGGCGCTGACGATCGGCGTGCTGGCCCTGTCCGCGCCGGCGCTGCGTGCGGGCATAGCCCCGGCGGGTGAGTTCTGCTTCCTGCTGACCAGCTCGATGGCCGGGGGAGTGGTCATCGCGTACGCGGGCGACCTGATCACCCTGGTCGTCGGCCTGGAAACGCTGACCCTGCCGCTCTACGTGCTGGTCGGCCTGCGCCGCTTCGCACCCCGCGAACGGGTGACCACCACCGGCGCCTCGGCGGCGGTAACGTTCTTCCTGGTCAGCGTGATCTCGACGGCGGTAGCCCTGCTCGGCGCGGCGCTGCTGTTCGCGTCCACCGGCGTGCTGCACCTGGCCGTGCTGACCGAGGGCACGGGCACCCTGGCGCCGCTCGGCGCGGTCGGCGCGGCGCTGCTGGTGATCGGCTTCGCCTTCAAGGTGGCGGCGGTCCCGCTGCACGCCTGGGCGCCGGCCACCTACGACGGCGCGCCGGTCCCGGTGGCGGCATACCTGTCGACGGCCTCGAAACTGGGCGGCGTGGTGGCCCTGGCCGCGGTCGTGCAGCGGCTGGACACGGGACCGCTGGTGGCGATCCTCGCGGTGCTGACCATGACGGTGGGCAACCTGGTCGCGCTGCGCCAGACCCGGATGGTCAGGCTGCTGGCCTGGTCGTCGGTGGCCCAGGCGGGCTACATCCTGGCCCCGCTGGCGGCGGGCTCGGCGGGCGTGCCGGCGGCGATCGCGTACGCGGTCTTCTTCGTCCTGCTGGAATTCCTGGCCTTCGCGGTGGTGGTGGCCCTGCGCGGCCCCGCAGCCGACGGCGGCGACCTGACGGACTATCGAGGCGCGGCCCGGGGCAATCCGTGGCTGGGTGCGGCCCTGGTCCTGGCCTTCGCGGGCCTGGCTGGGCTGCCGCCGGGCCTGTCCGGCCTGTTCGCCAAGGTAACCATCGTGGCGGCGTTGATCAACGCCGGCTGGGGGTGGCTGGCCGGGGTCGTCGCCCTGAACGCGGTCATCGCCCTGGCCTACTACGTCCGGGTCACCGCCCTGCTGTACGCCCGCCCGACGACCGTGGGCATCCCCCTCGCCGACCTCCCTGACGTCTCGGAGGCGCCCGCCCCCGACGCGTCTGCGCCCGACACGTCCGCCGCGGAGGAACCGACGCCGGCTTCCGCGGAGGCCGAGGCCGGCGCCACCATGACGGCGGTCGTCGACCCGGAGCTGCTCGAAGCGGCGACCCATCCCAGGGCCGGCGTGCCCCGCGTAGTGGTTGCGGCGATCGCGGTGGCCGCCGCGGTCACGATCGTGCTGGGCTTCGCCCCCCAGTGGATCTTCGACGCCCTGATCGGCTGACGAACACACGCCTCGGCCTCCGGGGTTTTCCAAGCACGCAGCCGGCAGGGTGAGGGTGGCTGTTCATGAGCCGCCAGGCGATTGGCCGCCCTCGCCCGACCTCGGCGGGAGCGACGGTCAGCACCATGCAACCAGGCACGACAAGAATTTGATCTAGATTTTGATCTTGAATGAAAGCCCGTCACCTACAGCGAACTCACAGCTACGCATGGATGAATCCACATGCTGCCGATGTTCTATCGGACGTGGGCTACCGGCCCCCGTTTGAAGGAGTACATC
>Ga0307515_10000496_pt1 | contig 94273 bp, 81 predicted proteins | sample 17_EM_MG_FD_194513 | JGI IMG/M metagenome (GOLD analysis project Ga0307515, IMG submission 194513) | Populus trichocarpa ectomycorrhiza microbial communities from riparian zone in the Pacific Northwest, United States - 17_EM | ecosystem: Host-associated > Plants > Roots > Unclassified | place...
GTTCTCTTGTATAGCAAGCAGTAGTACGACTTTGAAAGATATTCTGATTCTTGTTCTCTCGATACGCACTTCGAGTTCAGTTCCGCAACATCCATATCACCTGCGCCCGACCCCGCCCGTTACACTGAGTTTAATGTAACTGGCTATAAGTAGACTTTAAAGAAGGATAATCTTAAGATTGATTCTTCTGGAAAACTTCACCTGTTAGTTTGAAAGCAGGTAAAGATAGAGATTATTACTGTAAGTATCTGCCATGAAACCAAGGGTAAATATGCTAATACATTACAAACAAATAATATGTACAATCTGTATACTTATGTGATGGAGATACTTTACACTGCTGAAATGGTACCTTCTCTTCTAGAAGATAGAGTAAACTTGGAGATATAGAATATACTATTGTATATATTGTGTTTATATTTATAAATCCAGTTTTTCTCACTAATACAATAGTACACAGTGCACTACAGAAATATATAGACCATATGGTACTTTAAATATATAGAGTTCATTATTTTTATAATATAATACCATTTTTGTTATAGATAGTATTTCTACAATATTACAACTTGTATGCATATTACATAGACTGATTGTTCATTATCAGATCCAATATAAATGTATAGTTACTTAATAAGTATATTTACAAAAGTTTTTAAAATAAATATCAATATTGCTATATAATCTTCAACCTACTTGTTTCAGGTAATCCAAATAACTATTCCAAAATTCGATTTCAATCTCTAGTTCAATATGATGTTTTTATAGCTACTTTCTGAATATAGTATATTGACTAAAGTAGGTTGACAATTATCAATGTTTTCAAATTCTGTGTAAGGGAACTAATACATGTGGATGTCTAAATATGAAAATCAATGTCCATAATAAAGATACAGTTATAAATATTGATTAGAGTGATGATGTATGTGGAACTAAATGAGATGATTCTTAATAAGAGTTAAAATTCTCATAAGTAATCTATTCAAGATGATAGTTGCCTGGCCATATTATTTATCACCAAAGCAATTCTACCCTTTCTGATATAGTATCCCCCAATGTAACTGATAGGCTGGTGGTCTCTGTACCCAGACTCAATGAGAAGAAAGCATGCATAAGAGCATATTCAATACTTCTTACAATAATTCTTCTGATCTGATACTGAGAGTAACTATACCTCTGTAGTTTGGTGGGCTAAAGATTGTAAAATCAATGCCAATGCCGCTTGAATTGAACTGGCATTCAATAAGGAAAGAGAAAAGATAAAAGTATACTAATTTGATTCCATTCTGCCACTTCCAACTGCCACAGCTTACATATACTCCCACTATTCTGGCTTTTCAAGATGGCTACAGTAAATTACATTGATTCTGTGCTGGGTATTTTGAAGATGCTTTGCTTGCTTTCAACATGTATGTATACAACTGTAACCAAACACAAAAGTAAGATAATACAGCATTCTGAAGTATAATTGAAAGACAAGAATGCAATTGGCAGTCTACTATTCTGAATAATTGATGATCCATGAATAAGATATCTGGGATAGCTGATATACTACTGGTAGTGCATCAGGAAAAGGTAGTTAAGTCACTGTGAGCCTCGAGGAGTGAGTGAGAGGAGGTAAAGTATAAACTTACAAGTGTCAAATCTGTGAGAAAATCAGACCCTGGGAGGGCATTATACCTGACCTTGAGTGTAACTTGAAGCTCTGATAACTACTATCAGAAAACAATGGATGTGATTGGGTTCAGGATGGAAGCACATTGAAGCATTGGATAGAATGTTTGGAGCATCTGAAAGTATTATCCAGAAAATGTGTAATTCCCAAGTATACTCTGCGAGATATCTGGGTAACAGTGAATGATTATTCCGAGAACTTTACATTATCAATATATATTTTTGTCAGTGAGAGCCTCTGGGAATGTTTGGGAGTTGTCGGAGCAGAATCCCAGGGTGGTCACCTTCCAGAGTTGACTGGACCATGTAGTATCCGTCAGGTGCACCTGGAAGCACTGGCGACACCTATACAAGGTTATTGAAGGTCCGGTTACAACCACTGGAGCACCTGGCAGCACCAAAGTGAAGCCTGGGTGCACTAGCGAAGGCAGGCAACAAGCCTAGCAGCACCTGGAATCATTATACCGCAGTCTAGGAAAAACAAGAACTTCTTTGGAAATGCTGCCGATGTGCCTGGAAATATTAGTAATTACTTAATATACAATGATTTTTGATATTCATGTATTCAGCTACTATTCTCATTAATATATCGAGGTATTAATCTATGTATATATCTATATATCTGTGTATATAGCTACGTATCGAAATGCAGCATATCTGGTCTTGCTACAGGTGCCACTTGGGAGCAATTTGAGGTGCATCTGAAAATGACGATCAGGTCAACTTACCTATACATTTGAAGGACATGATTGAGTAGGTTTGGAGATGTACCCAGAGAATGAGATAGTGCAGGTCTGGAGATGTACTTGGAGGCTGTGATCGAGAATGTTTGTTGATTTCATTGGTGGCTGCATCAGCAACATGTATTTCAGTCACTGGGAGCCTCCAGGAGTGTCGGAGTGGATATGAAGTGTAAACATAGAAGCATTAATTTCAGCAAAGTATCAGTGCCTAGGAGGGCATTCTGACTGGCGTTGGGAGTAACAGGGATCTCTGATGACTGGTACAGGAGTACCATGGGAGTGATTGGAATAAGTTTGGGAACATGTTGCAGCACCGGAGAGAACTTTAGGTGCATCTGGGAGTGTTGCGAAACCAATGTGGGAATCAGAAGCAAATTGTGAGAGATGCCTGGGTGCTTATGGATATTTATTCAGAGGACTGCAGGCATGATCTGAGACGCGCCAGATGTACACAAGCAATCCATTTCCCTCAATGGTGAATATGATGCATGGATTGTTGTTCATTATCACTTGCGAATCATACTAGCTATCATCTTCTTCAACATTGTATTTTTTGCCTCACTACATTGAGGAACCAAAGAAAGAGAGGAGTGAACCAAACAACAACACATGTACACCGAAACTATAATCTGACTAAGCGATCGAATGTTATCAATCAAACATGGTGTCAATGTCATCCACTCCATCTCCCATCTCATCAGGGCCGATGAAAGCAGGCACAGACAATTCATCCACAGTGCAAACAAGCTGGAGGTGCTCCTTGTATTTGCTGATTATTTGTACCTGGTGAGTGGAAGGAATTGAATTCCAATGTAGTTTGGCTTGATTTGTGATATCTAACAAAGGTGTAATGAGATGTTTGCAAGCTGTGAATCTAAATGGGAATTTGAAAGGCAATAGTTATTGGGCTGAACAAGGGGAGCTACCACCAGGAAAACGGGAGGGCCAGATGGGTAGTGCTGTGGGGAAGAGAGGAGTACACAGAAGGTGTTGGAGGAGTGTAGGATGAAAATGAGCACCAAATCAAGGATGAGGAGCGCCAGCGAGGATTGAGGAGTGCCCAACCTAGCGGAGGAGTGCCCATACTAGCAGAGGAGCGGCGAAAGGGGCAGTGGGGTAGAGAGTGCGGAATATAATATAGGAGCGACAATCCAGACCAATGTGCACCAGTGGGAAGTGAGGAGCTCTCATCCCTAGCTGAGGAGCGCGGAAAGGGGGGAATAAAGTGGAGAATGCAATAGAAGAATGTCAATTTAGGCTGAGCAGCACCAACAGGGATTAATGAGCACCTATCCTAACAGAGTTGTGCCGCATGGGTAGTGTTAGAAATGGGTCCGGGTAACCTGCCAGCAGGCTGGGATTGGACCACAAAAACAGGTCAGTTTGGTTCCAGACCAGTCCAAAAATCCGACCCACTGACTCTTGGCAAGCCAAACCTGGACCCTGACCCATCAACTCGTGGATGTTGCCTTGGTTGGATAGACCCATTGCTTGCAATCTCCAGTTCTGCGTTTCGACTTTCACATTGCTGCCCACGTTCAGAAATGGTACTGGAAATCATACATTATTCAGATTGGTACGTCACAGTTTGTTTTTGATGTATTGCCTGCCTTAATGCTCGGAACAAATATAGACACGCACCCTACCACATCCTGAAAATGAGCATCAAAGGAGCGTCAACAATTGTTGGTCCTGTATTTTGGGTTATCTGGGGGGCGACAGGTTACACACAGTCATAAAGAAAGTATTGGCCGCCAGCATAGCCAAAAGAGAAAGTGAAACGCTCCCTACCCCATCTTGAAAATGAGCGTCAACGGAGCATCAACGATTTCTGGTCATGCATCCAGGGTGATCAGAATGCCAATGGGTTGCAGAATGTCATAAATGAAGTATTGGCCGCCTGTAAAGCAAAAAGATAATGCGAAACACTCCCTACCCCATCTTGGAAATGAGCATCAATGGAGTGTCAACGATTTTTGGTCTTGCATCTTTCGTAATAAGAGTGGCGCTTGATCACAAGCATCCATAAACAAGGATATTGCAGGCTTAATAAGCAGATATGTACGGGATATTCCCGCCACATCCTCCAGGACAGTAACAACTTGTTTCATTTACAGAACTACCACTAAGTATTCTGGAGCATTTTAGCGCACAAAAACAGTCAAAACGATGTATAGAGACCCCGATGGCCACATCGCGCTGTGATTAACCATGATGGAAGACCAACAATTGTTGATGCTTCGTTGACAATCATTTTCAAAATGAGGCAAGGAGCATTTCACTTTCTCATTTTCCTATAAAGGCGGCCAATACTTTGTTTATGACTGTCTGCAACCTGTCACCCCCCAGATTACCCAAGATACACGACCAACAATCGTTGACGCTCTGTTGAGGCTGATTTTGAACATGGCGCAGGGAGGGTATCGCGATCTGTTTTACCTGTAAAGGTGGCCAATATTTCCGTTATGACTGTCTGTAACCTATCGGCATGTTCATTACAAAAGAGACATGACCAAAAATCGTCAACGCTCCGTTGACGCTCATTTTCACGATGGGGTAGGGAGCGCATTGTTATAATTTGTGCCAATACAGGCAGCCAATACTTCGAGTCTGTATTACCAAGACCAAATCAATTTTTAATTACCAGACTTACATGACCTAAAATTGTTGACACTCTGTTGACGCTCATGTTGCCATGGGTGTATCCACAATATGCAATGATTTGATCTGGCATAGTCTATCATGTGCATTGTTTTGGCAGCCTTTCTAGCATATTCATTTACTTTCTCCTTGATCACTACATTTTTCTTTAATAATGCATACAAATATATCCTTTAAAATATACTTTACAGTGTCCGCTAATTGTAGATAATAATAATCTCACGAAACCAATGCCATTTGATCAATGGTCAGCATCACTTGCAGGTTCGCTCGATAGGCTGCTCTCGTCTTCAAAATGGATGTTAGCTGCATTACCGTACGGCTGATTGTGTACTAACCAGTGTATGTTCCTTCATCAGTCAGCATATCTGGATCAAAATCTGTATGGTGCTGGCTATCCTGGGCATATGCATCAAGAGTAAAGAATTCAGTGCAGGCAAGAGGAGTATGTGAATACACATGTCCTGCCGCCAAATTGCTGATTTTGGAACGTTGAGCTCAGGAATTGTTACCAGTCTGGGCAGGTGGTGTTCTGGGTAGAGGTGGCGTCGGCTTTGGAGTCAGCTGTCTGCATCGGTCTGGCGGAGGTGCACCAGTTCCTTTGCATCTCCAGCATGTCTGTGGATTTTTGGCGTGCCATTTTGGCAAGAAAGGAATCCGGCCATGTGGTTTTGATGAAGCATAGCCAGGTTTCTTTTGATTGCAGCCTTCACAATTTTATGCCCAGGAAACTCAACACCCTGCAACGTCTCATATCGGACCTTGGCGCGAGGCTTCTTGATCAGATACTGCATGTCCTCTAATTTGGCGCGCGAAAACCCTCCTTTGGCCATTTTGGCCATGTTTTAGGACAGGTGCATGTCGGACTGCTCCAACTGTAACTGACCTCTTTGCCTTGCCATAGTAGCAGACATGTTGAAAACCTTCAAGAAATCGGTTGCTGCTTCTAACGATGAGATTGAGTATGTACCTCAACCATGTACGCTTCTGTAGCCTCCACTAAGGTGATTGAAGCCTATTTCGTCCAGTCTCAGGAATGCTTATCAGGAAATTCGACCGCACAAATCCCAAAGCTGGCAACATCATGATGTTCAACTTCGCAGACTGTGCAGAAAAATGCGTTGGTCGACCATGGAGGTTTCCCTTTACAGGCAGGGATAAATTGCGCACATAGCTCTCTACGTACACCTGCTGTACATTATACAGTTAATCGGCTGCCGTTTACCTTGTTATGGATATACTAAGAATGAACTGCATGCTTTATCTTATTCTTGCTACTTCCGGTCTTACAGACAATTTTTAAATGTGCATCAGGGGTCATATTTCTGGTGGCTGCATTGGCAGTGTCACAGTGGAGTAACTGGTGTCCGCGTTCTCGGTGTGGGCCAATCAGTGACGTATTTGACGCAGTGCCGGTCAATCGGCTTGATTCAGATCTGCTCTCACCTGGCTGTGGAGGTTGTGTATCCACGATGTGCTGGTGTGGAATAGGAGAGGAAGATGATAACGAAAAGAAGTGAGAAGTCCTGAGAACTTTATAGTTAGCATCATCTCAGAATGGCATAAGTAGCAACCAACATGTTTATTATACTCAAGATGAATCCTGCTGCGTATGGGTGCAAGTTGCAGGGGTTGCCCACCACCCCGCGATTTGCAATAAGTTGGTCAGATGTTGTTTGATTGTTTACTGGGATAATTTGCGGTGTATAACTGCCAAAATCGCATGATTGGCAGAGATATATTGGTCATTGTTCAAGGGAATAGATATCTGCTGTTGTACATCTCAAATAATCCCCGGGATACTACATGAAACTGACGCTAACAATCAAGTCATGTTGTATGGTTAGCCTAACTATTCCCAATTTATTGACAGTCAAACATCAGATTTTGCTTTGTTCAAGATGAGTAAACATACCAACCTTGACATAAAAGACGCAGCTTGCCTCCATATTGTCCATATTGTGCAACATCCAACATGTCACCCAACAACAAAGTCAACAAAAACTACAATGGTCAATGCTCCGAACAAGAACTTATCACGATTTCCAGAGGGCAAATATGGCAAATCGACAAAGTGATCCACACAACAACATCATCAAGCGAATGCAGGCAAGGGCGGCTTGGAAGCAAACAGAGTCCGAGCCCTTGGGGCATTGTGCAGCTTGCGATTGAAAAGAAGGATGTGCGTGAGATACCACGAGAAACGCACTTCTTGAGCAATGAAGAGAAAGAACAATAGATTGAGGATTATGTTGAGAGAAAAACTGCTGGTGCAAGAAAGAGAGATGAAGACGCAGAGGCAGCGGCTCAGCAAGAGCAGGAACAAACGAGGAACGGTGAAACCTGGGATTGACGCACAGACAGCCCGAAAAGACTTTTCAGAAGATGATGGTTGCTGTCGGACACAGTCTGAGTGATCATGCAAGTTCCGACGATGGGGAGGATGGGGAAGATGAGGATGATGAAGAGACAGAGCAAGGCAAGCAGAGTGAAGATTATGAACCCGGCAGGGTGATGGGCACAACCTCCAAAACGGTACAGCAGCACGTGGAGAGGTTACGGCAGAAGCAGATGAAACATGACGAATTGACACAACCTGGATGGGAGGACGCAGCCGACTACTTGCGTGAACGGAGCTAAGAAGTAGAGCACATCAGATCTGAGGGTACCAGCAGTTGTTAAACGGCAAATGGATGATGATGCAGTGGCACCTGCACCGACAAAATTTGGAGAGCATATGGAGTGTCTTATCATTGTCCCAGGAATGTCGCAAATGCCCCAAGGGACTTCTCGACCAGGAAGTAGTCATATTCTGTTACGTTGTGGGAAGCCACAGTGGAACATGAATATATCCGGACTAGCGCCCGCCACGGAGCCTAATGAATCAATAGTTCAGAATGCGAAGCCTGTTGAACTCGTGAGCTTTTACTCCTGCATATAGCTTCCCCAGCTACTCACCATACTGAAATCGGATTTGAACGAAGAGATGGTGATAGCTCCTGTGTCATTGGAGGAATAGAGAGGCGAATTCGTATTTTTGACATCACATCTCTTTGAAAGGCAATTTGTGTACCATTATTGCTACATGTCAGCATATTCTTGATTTGACTGACCAAATTGTGAGACATGATAATTTGTCTGTCCATGTGCAAGGGTCGAATGCACCATGCGAAAGTTCTAGAATCCAAAACAGGCTGTATCATGGCCAATATGTTTGATTTCTATTTGCCAATTGCAGTTAAGTGAGAAAGTAAATGCTATATTAGTGAAGTAATATACCAACAAAATTTAAGTGAGTGATATCATACAAGTCATAGCAAGAGAGGTCAGTCCTCCATACAAATCTGTCTGAATGATAACCGTCATGCAGCATTCATCCATGCATCCAACTGGATGAATTTCCGCAATGACCTGGCATACATGATTGAGATATTTAACGTTGCTTATGCTACTTCATGGAAATCGAGGAGAAGGAGCCGGATGAGGATAGCTGAGAAAGTCAAGTTATATTTACCAGAAACTAGTGAAGTGATCTGCATGCCATAAATTGCCAGCTGAAAGCGCAGGAATATGATAGGGCCACGTCTTTTCTCACTCAGAAAATGTGGATAGAGGTTGATCAGAAATTGAGAGGCCACAAAGCTTCTGGATGCAAATGATACAACTTAGAAATGCAATATTGGATGTCAATAATGGGTATACGTTTTGTTGGATACAAGGACTCAGTGTATGAAGGCCGTTTCAAAGTGATTAATGTGAGCGTCAACAGAGTTTCAAAGATTTTTAGTCTTATACATTCCACACTCAAAGGGCTGCATTGTCATATCCTTCTAAAGTGAATGCATTGGTCGGCGTTATAGTTGAAAAGGCAAATGACACGCTGTTTGACCCATCCTAAAAATGAGCATCAACGAAGCGTCAATGATTTTTGGCCTTGCATCTTGGAAAATCCATGGGCTGTGCAGCAACATTAACTCATAATCAAACTATCAGCCGCCTCTCTAGGCAAAAAGGGTTCCAACATCATCGCTGCTATGTCCTAAAAATGAGCGTCAACGCAGAGTCAATGATTTGTATCATGGCATCTTGGAAAATTCATGGGCCGTGCGGCGACATTGACTCATAATCGAAATATCAGCCGCCTGTCTAGGTAAAATTGATTGTGACAATATCCGTGCTATGTCCGAAAAATGAGTGTCAACGGACCGTCAATGATTTGTTGCCTTGCATTGTGGAAAATTCAAGGGCTGTGCGGCGACATTAACTCATAATTGAAATATTGGCCACCTCTCTTGGGAAAATTGGTTGCGACAACATCGCTGGTATGTTTTAAAAATTAGCATCAACGGAGCTTGAACGGCTTTTAGCCTTGCATCTTGGAAAATGCAAGGGCTGTGCAGCAACATTGACCAGTAAACAAACTTTGGGCCGCCTTGCTAGGCAAAAATGGTTGAAACAACATCGCTGCTATGTCTTAAAAATGGGCATCAACAATTTTAGGCCGTGCATCTTGGATAATCAAAGGGCCGTGCAACCCCATTGATCCATAATTGAACTATCAGTCGCCTGTCTAGGCACAAATGCCTCCGAGGACATCGTAACTATGGCCTAAGAATAAGCGTTAATGGATCGTCAATGATTCTAGGCCTTGCATCTTGGAAAATCAAGGGGCTGTGTGACTACATTGATCCATAATCGAACCATCAGCCGCCATTGAGGGGGAAATCGTTGCAACAACATCGTACGTATACGCTAAAACAAGCGTCAACGGAGCGTCAATGATTTTTGATGTTGCATCTTGGATAATCTAAGGGTGATGGAACACCATTGACCCACAATCAACCTATCAGCAGCCTTTATTGGCATAAATGCTAGTGACAATATCGCGTCTGCCTCCTAAAATTGAGCGCCCATGGAGTATCCAGATGTTCTGTGGGGGCTCAGTACGCTGCACAGCAATAACCTGCATTGTGTTGTTCCGAGATTGAGTTCTACGCGGTCAGTCTTTTCAATATGTCTTTGTATACAACTTCACAAATATGCATGCAATGTCTCACAGATCTGATTTTTTTGCTTTTAGCTCTAGAGTAAATATTTCAGAATCTGCATTCTGCTTTACTATAACGTAACTTTGGGCCATCTCTCAAGTCGGATTACCCAGCTTTCCAATTCCTACTGCCCTGTCGGTTTCAAAATCTGTTATTACCTCATTGCTAGGGATTATGATCTCTTCCGAAAATGAAGGTGTCTTTATTCGTGATTTGAGCGACCATAGTTTACAAATTATCTTCGATGCTTGGTGGGCTCCAATGAATGTAGGCTTGAAACCTCGTATTGCTCGGAATGATTCTAGATGCGCGTCATTATGGCGATTTTATTTGCACTGCGGATTTGAGGTGACCGGCAGCCCTGGAATTATATGTATCATTTGTCATCAAGTTCTTCGCCATCCATCAGAACATGGAACCAGCTCAATGGGAAAACACTTGCTGGCAAAAGTTCACATCGCAAAGTTAAATGAGTTAACAGAGTCAGAAGGTACTGAACTGACTAGTTCGATGGTTAATGAAGCACCTTTGGCCATCCTGAAGAGGCAAGGAAGTAGAGGTATTCCAATAGTCAGTTTGCAGAGGAAACTGATATTTGACATCTAGGTTGATCCATATTGACTGAAATGACTGACAAAACGCTCCAGACTGGCAGCTAAGGACATTGAAACTTCCGAATCTCACCATGACACGTGGAATCGCTACGTCCTGTAAGGATATGCTTCGCCTGATAATTCATGGAACACTAAATTGAATCTCGAGCTACGACTGTCATATAAAGCATTCTGATGTGACCAAGTGCTGCCATCCGCCATGACCTGTAGCAAGATTTGCCGGAGGGATTACCCACTTACTGCGGATGTGACTAAGAAGCAATTGCCGTTACAAAATAATGTGAGATTAGCATTGCACGGATGGACATCAATGAACAAACTAGCCATATAGTCGGTCATTGTTTACTACATGGATCAAAATTGGGCATCGTGAGAAGTACAAATCGCTTTTGATCAGGTTAATCACCTATTCTTTTCTGGTTTCAAACGCTAATTCATGATGATAGGTCAGGGGCCATCATACTGGCGCAAGGCTAGCCGTATATGTGAAGGACGTGCTTGATCATTTCGAGCTTACCGACAGCTGATTGCTAGGAATTACAACTCACAATGCTTCCCCACATTACTCGATGACTCGCAAGCTGCATTTGACACTTGAGGAATGCAGGATCGAGTGGCCTGCATTGAGGAACCACATACCATGCATGGTGCACATCATACAGCCGGCTGTAGGTGCATTCATGAGTAGTAATATCGAAAAAGGCCGCACCAAGTCTTGGAAAGCCCATGAGCACGATCAGCTATTTAGACAGAATGAAAGCACAGACATTGGGATGAGTCAAAGACTTCGAAAAGAGGGCAATGCTCGAATCAACAAGGTGTCAGCCATGAGACCCTGTTTAGCAAAGATAATTGAGAAAGTACGTATTTCAAGATATTTTGAAAGTCCTGAAACCGACCTTCATATAGCAGAGAATGCTTGGTCTATCGATTATGCTGACACCTGGCCGTTGAAAGGAGTTCATTGACTGTCATATCGCCAAAGTTCCCATTGCAGTACTACATATTATGTATGTGAAGATACATTGCAACTCGATACAGGAGTTGGTTGAGCAAGTCTGCCGATTACGAGAATTCATCCGCGAGTGGCTCCAACATTCAAAATACACTGATTACCAGCCACTCTTCACAACACAGGATGAATGGACCATTGTCAAGTACATCATGGAAGTTTGAGGCCATTCCGATATTGGACCATGTGGATGTCGAACAGGCATACAGTGACATTGCATCATGTACTCACAGTCCACAATGAGATGTTCGATCATATGGATGGCGTCATGCGAGCTTTGGCTGAGAAGAAGACTCAATGGACTGAAGACTTGTTCATTGCCATGAATTTAGCGCGACAGATGCAGTCCAAATATTATGCTGAAGTGACTGCAGCGATGGGTATGTTTATCATTACTGCACATATCCTCGATCCTTTCCGGAAATTGCGATTGTTTTGGAAGTGGGACAAGAGAATGGATATTGATCCTGAGGACAAGATATCTTATACTACACAATACCAGGAGGCCTTTCTGATGTATGTGGAGAATTAATACTCTGCCAAACATCAATGTGTGCCAGTCAATAGACCTGAAAGTGTACCAAGCAACAATCTTGTCCCCTCCACAACATCTTTAGGATCCTGTCAATCATTCCCTGATCCATATGATTTGTCCAGCGATGTTGAAGAATACTTGACGCCTAACAATGTGGCTGAAACGACATGCGGATGAATTAATCGCGCAGCATACTCTTTGACCGCCTCCAGGCTCTATTTGAATTCACTGCCAGAAACACCCAAGAACTAAGGGCAAATTAATCAAAATCTGAATGATTACCACTCCGACCCAATGGAGATTAGCACTACATTTTGGATGCCGGATATAACTGACTGCTAGCGCCAACAGGGGGAATTGCACTCAATCTTCGCTGATCACTCCAATGTGGCACGCGAAATTCTCTCTATACTACCACATGGTGTTGGAGTGGAGGCCAGATTTGCCCATGGGCGAGATGTTCTCAGCTGGAGGCAGTCAAAAACCACAGGCGAGACCCGGCACAAAATGGTTGTTGTAAGGCAGTTGGCTCAAGCCAATACCGGGATCTTGGCAGGCAATAACCCAGCATTGGATACAACAAACACAGAACATGACTCAGAAATGAAGAAAGAGGCAGAGGAAAGAACATTGCACAGAATGGCCAAGGTCTACGACTTGTTGGAGATGGTGCAGGGCAGCTAAAACCTACCTGCTACACAGAAAGAATCTTGTGCTCAAAACATGCAGATGACAGTTCTACAATACATTTTGGATACGGAAGGGATCGTGAAAGCATCCTGGTCACACTTTCATCATGATGGTGCGGCTGCATTTACATTGTCAGATAGATCACCTTTGCCACCAGCATTGTCTGCAAAGGACCTGCCTGGAGGATGAAGTCAAATAAATAATATCCACCAAATCACACAAATCAAATGTCATCCAGGCGAAAGTGATGAGGATTGCATGCCTGAAAACATCTCAGACACCAAAAATTGGCTTAACTGGAATGGGGACTTGGATAATCCAAATGACATTGAAGACAATTGCGCGGCAGACGATGAATCTGTTATAGAGCAAGACAATGGCATCGGGAATCTGGAATGCCCAGAGCCGCGGGATGTAAGTGCTGCACCAAATGTCCCTGGATTGTATCAGCCAACGTGCAAGTCAAAGAGAAAGTCTGAGAAGGTGTTGGTGACGGTCAATGCAATCGAAACGAGGAGGAATAAGGGTATCGAGAAATAGTAGGACAGAATGCATCAATGTTTCACCACCTTCTTTATGTAGCTTGACCGAGAGTTTCAGTTATAGATATATCACGGGCGAATGGTGAGCAGTCGCTTGCGAATATAGGTTCATAAATAGATGTATAGCAGGTGCACTGAATCTTTTCGCAAGAGATAAAAATTTTAGTAGATTGGGAGCGCACAGTGTAAGATTATTACTGGGCTCGGCTTTGCCACATGGCCCAGTCCCTATCTGCCAGAAAGACAACCAACAAGTTCAAATCATGATGAAAATGATTAATGATGGCAGCAGATATTGAATGGACAATACATTAAAATGAGCATCAGAGGAGTGTCAACGATTTGTGCTCTTGTAAGTACGGCAATTGAATAGTGATTTGGTTGCAGTTATGCATAACCTACATATTGGCAGCTTATATAGGCAAAAGAGACAGCAACACAGTCAGCGCCCTATTCTGAGAATCAGCGTCAAGGGAGTGTCAACGATGTTTAGCTTTGCATCCTGGGTAATTATCTTGGGATTGGTTGCAGACATCCATTCAAGAGATATTGGCAGCCGTTGGGCTAGAGTCAGCAACGGTTCGGGACTGTCACTTCGGGTCTGGGTCCGGGTCCAAACCGAACCGTTGCCAAAGTGGCGGTCCGGGTTGTCAATACACCCAAACTGTCAACTCGGTTACGGTTCGATAGCAATCTCCCAACCCGTCTGGATTGGGTGGGATGTGAGTGGGTCGCACAGCGGGTCCATGTATAAAGTCATATTAGGCTCTTGTTGTTGCAGTTTGATAATAGTATCTTATCAAAATCGCATATTCAACAGCCAATACTGTGTTTTTGCATGATTTGCAGTTTGTGATATTGATCATTTTGGAATCCATGAATTTCCTTTGATATATTTTCTTTTTGCCCATCAAGGTGGTAAATAGTTCCATTATGAGCTCGAATATCCATGCGATGCCTTGATTACCAAATATGCAAGACCAAAAATTGTTGATGCTCCGTTGACGCTGATTTTCAGAATGCGGCAGGGAGCATTTCGCTGTTGCTTTTGCCCCTAAAGACTGCCATTATCTCATTAATGGATGTCTGCAACCAATCAGAACTTACATTACCCAAGATGCAAAGCTAAAAGTCAATGACGCTCCGTTACAGCTCATTCTTAGAATGAGGCAGTGACTATGTTGCTGTCTCTTCTGCCTACAAATGCCGCCAATACATCGGTTATGCATAACAGCGACCAAATTACCATTCAATTACTGTACTTACAAGACCAGAAATTGTTGACGCTCTGTTGACGCTCATTTTCAGAATCTAGCAGTGACTGTTTCGCTTTCTCTTTTGCCTATAATGGCTGCCAATATGATGATTATGCATAACAGCAAGCAAATAACTACCAAATTACCTTACTTACAAGACCAAAAATTGTTGCGGCTCTGTCGACGGTTATTTTATGTGGTAGTGGCATTGTCACTAACAATATTGCCAACAAAGGCTGCCAGTACTACGAGTATGGGTCAATATTGTTCCATAGCCGTTGGATTATGCAAGATGCAACACCATAAATCCTTGATTTTCCGGTGACGCTCATTTTCAGAACGTGGCAGTGACTGTGTCGTGTTCTGTTTTGCCTATAAGGGCTGCCAATACGTCGGTTATGCATAACAGCAAGCAAATCACAGCTCAAATACATTACTTACCAGACCGAAAATTGTTGACGCTCCGTTGACGCTCATTTCCAGAATGTGGCAGTGACTGTGTCCGTTACTCCTTTGCCATGAAAGGCTGCCAGTTCGTTGGTCATGGATAGCAGTAACCAGGTCACTTTTCAATTACGGTACTTTCAAGACACAAAATCGTTGACACTCTGTCGACGCTCATTTGAATGTACTGTCTAGTCACCTACTGCTGCCATTAATAATTTCATGCATCATTATTTGAACTTGGTTGTTGCCTTTCTGCCTGATCAGGACTTGGCTCTATGGCAAAGCCGAGCCCAGTAATATTCTAGCACTGGTTGCTCTCATCCTGTTAAAATTTATATATCTTGCCAAATAATTCATATTGCCCGCTATACCTTTGTTTATTAAACAGTATTCCCACGTGACTGCTCAACATTCTCCCATGAAATTTCTCCAAATGAAATTCTCGGTCAAACTACATAATGAACTTGGTGATAATACATTGACGCATTCTGTCCTACTCTTTCTTGATCCCCTTATTCCTCCTCATTTCCATTATATTCACCCTCATCAATGCCTTGTCAACCTTTGTGTTTGACCGTCCAATAGGCCGAATCAATCTGGGAACATTCGGTGCGGCACCCACATTTCGCTACTCCGGGGTTTCTGAATCCTCTCTGCTGTTGTCCAGTGCTATATCAGATGTGTTGTCTGCCTCCCAGTCGTCTTCGCTGTTGTTTGGATTATCCAAGTCCCCATTCCAGTTAAGCAAATATTTGGTGTCTGAGATGCTTTCAGGTTAACTATCCTCATCACTTACAGCAGGATGGCGGTTGATTCGTTTGATTCGGCAGACATGCAATACTTGAGTTCGTCCTCCAGGGAGGTCCCTTGCAGAAAAAGCTGGTGGCACAGGCGATCCTTCTGAAATTTTAAATGCAGCCGCACCATCATGTTGAAAGTGTGACCAGCATTCTTTGACGATCTCCTCAGTATCTGAAATGTACCCTATGGCTGTCATTTGTTTGTTTTGAATGCGAGATTTCTTCAGTGCAGCTCGAAAGTTTTGGCTACCCTGCCACAACTCCAATAGAACGTGGACCTTAGCCATTCGGTGCAACTTCCTTTGCTCCGCCTCTCTCTTCATCTCCATGTCGATTTCAGTACTGGTTGTATCCAATTGTGGGTCATCGGCAGCCAGTGATCCGTTATTGGCTCGAGCAAACTGCCTTACTATGACCTTTTCGTGATGGGTCTCTCCTGTGGTTTTTGACTGCCTCCACCCGATCACATCTCGCCCAAGGGAAAAACTGGCCTCCACTTGAAGACCATGAGGTATGATAGGGGATATGTTGCGCGCCACACTAGAAGGATGGGGATACTTTGAGTGTGTTTCGTCTTGCTGGCACCACCAGTCGGTGATACCAGGTAACCAAAATGTACTACTAATCTCCATTGGGTCGGAGTGGTAATCATTAAGATTCGGATTAATTTGCCCCCAGTTCTGTAGTAAATCAGGAGATGAATTCAAATAGAGCCTTGCGGCGGTCAATAAGCATGCTGCACGATCGCTTCGTCCGGGCATCATTTCGGCGACATTGTTAGGCATTATGTATTCTGCATTATCGCTGGACAAATCATATGGATCCTGAGATGATTGACCAGATCAACAAGCCATTCCTGAGGAGAAAAGATTGTTGTTCGGTACGTTTTCGGGTTCAATCACCAGCAAACGTCTATGTTTAGCGCAGTACTCGTTCTCCACATACTTCAGAAAGGCCTCCTGGTATTGGGTAGAATAAGCAGTCCTGTTCTCAGGATTTATATCCATTCCCTTGTCCCACTTGCTAAACGATCGCAACTTCCTGAAAGGATCAAGGATATGTGCTGAAATGAGAACCATACCATTTGAAGGAGTAACTTCAGTATAATATTCGGACAGCTTCTACTGCGCAAAATTCACGGCGAAGTATACGTCTTCCTACCATCAAGTCTTCTCCTTGACTAATGCTCGCATCATGCCATCCATATGATCGAACATGTAATTGTAGACATTGATGACAGAATGCAGAGTAATGGTATGCCTTTTCGACATCCACAGGGTCCAGTACTGGAAGGGCTGTAAAACATCCATGACAATCTTGACAATATTCCATTCATTCTGCGTTGTGAAGAGTGGCCGGTAATCGCTGTATATTGGATTCTTAAGCCACTCCCAGGTGAATTCTCGTAATCAAATGGCTTGCTCAAGCAACTCCAGTGTTGAATTCCACTGTGTTTTCACATCCATAATTGGTAGGACTGCAATTTGTACTTTGACTTCTTGACAGTCAATGAACTCGTTTCGATGCCCAGATGTCAGTGTAATCAATATAGCAAGCATTCTCTGCTATATGAAGGTCAGTTTCAGCACTTTCAAAATATGTTGAAATATGTACTTTCTCAATTATCTTTGCTAAACCTGGTCTCATGGCAGACACTTTGTTGATTCTAGCATTGCCCTCTTTTCGAAGTCTTTGGCTCTTCCCAATGTCTGTGCTTTGATTCTCTCCAAATTGGTAATTGCACTCATGGGCTTCCCAAGACTTGGTGCGGCCTTTTACACCAAGACTGCTCATGAATGCTCCCAAATCAAGCTGAATGACATGCGCCATGCATGGTATGTGGTTTCTCAATGCGGGCCACTCGATTCCGGAGGCCTCAAGGGTAGATTGTAATTCGCGAGTCATTAAGTAATTTGAAGAAGCGTTCTCTGTTGTTATACCTAGTAAACGGCCGTCAGTGAGCTCAAAACGATCAAGAACTTACATCAAATATCCGGCTATCTGTGCTCCAGTATGTTGACCCTAGACCTGTAATCCTTATTGCACTTTCGAAATAGGAGAAGAATGGGCTATTAACTTCATCGAATGCCAGTTGTACTTCTCGCACACCCTCATTTCGATCCATAGAATAGGCAATGACAGACATCAAATCTAATTTGTTCGTTGATGTCCATCCGTCTATAGCTAAACTAACTTTGGTTCTTCACGGCAATTGCTTCATAATTGCATACACGGGCTGTGTGTATTCCCTCCGGCAAATTTTGCTCAGTTTTGGGGCTGACGGCAACACCAACTCGCTTCATAATGTGTTGTATGAACCTCGTAGCTCACGGTTTGATATCGCGTTCCATGGTATATGGGCCGAAACAAATCCTAACACGAGGTAGCGATTGCAGGTGTCTTGGTGAAATTGGGCAGTTTGAAAGTCCTTTGCTGCTAGTTTAGAGCGTTTTGTCTGTCAATTCAGTCAGTATACTTAATACCTAAATGTTAAATGTGAATTTTCTTTGCGAACTTACAATCGGAATACCTCGACTTCCTGGCATCTTTCGTATGGCCAAAGCTGTTTCATCGACCATTGAACTAGTCAATTCGGTTACTTATGACTCTGTTAGTTCGTTTTACTGTGCGATGTGCGCTTTTGCCCGCAAGTGTTTGCCCATTGAGCTGGTCCCATGTTCTGATGGATGGCAAAGAACTTGATGACAAACGATACATATGATGCCAGGGCTGCCAGTCATCCCAATTCCGCAATGTTAAATCCAAGATGCAAGACCAGAAATCATTGACACTCCGTTGGGGCTCATTTTTAGGAGGTGCTAACGATATCGTTGCTGGCCAATTTGCCCATACACATGGCCAATACTGTGATTATGGCTTAACTCTGTCGCACAGCCCAGTGGTTATCCAAGATGCAAGACCAGAAATCGGTGATGCTCCGTTGACACTCATTTCTAGGATAGGGTAATGAGCATGTTGCCTGCCTTTTTACATCTAAAGCTGCCCAATAACTCCTCCTTGAATCGATGTGACTATGGAACACTTTGATTGCCGAAAAGATCTGACTAAAATCATTGACGCTCTGTTGACGCTCACCATAGAGACATACTAACAGCTATGTGGCGCACAACAATTTTGCATAATGTTCATACAGTTGTTATTGACCGGCAATATACCGTTTCTATGTATAATCATTTCCATCCAAACGCATTGAGGCCTCTGAATCTCTGAGCCACCACCATTCAGGTCATTTGTTGGATAAATGATGTAGCTCCGTCGCGTTTTAGCGTTTTCAGCCAGCAGTTTATGGCATACAGATCCATCTACTAATTTTAGACATATAGAGCCCGACTTCCTGACCTTTCATTTTCGAGCTTGTTTGCCTCAATTTCCATGACGTACCATAAGCAATTATCAAAATCTCCACCCTGTGCAGTAGTTCTGAGCGGAGAGTTATGTAGTTGGCTGCATGGACTAATGCAACATGACGGCTGCCATTCATCAGGGTTCAGACTGCGCACTGACCGCTCACTCTATTACTCGTATGACATCACTGTCTTAAATTGTGTTTGTCAATTTGGTGTCTCTTTTAGGTTTTGCTTTCTGATGTAACCGTAACAGGCAAGTCTATATCAAGTTTGCTGGTCATCTATCACCAAGATTTGGAGTCTACAACTTTCGCATGGCCCATACGACCCTTGCACACACACTGATGACATATCATGTCTCACAATTTGGTCAAAGAAGTCCAGATAAAGCTGACACGTAGCAAAACAGGTACACAAATCAATTTTACAGGAGATAGGTCGTCAAAATTGACCATTTGGCTATCTGTTCCTCCGGCGACCTGGGAACCATCACCATATCTTCTTCCGTATCCGATTTCTATATGGTAATTAACTAGGGATGCTATATGCAGGGGTAAAAGCTGCCAGGTTCCACAAGCTTTGCATCCTGAATTGGAGTCGAATGTGGCACAATGTCGGGCGAGAAAACTGGTATGAATTTGTGTGACTGTGGTTTCTCCAAACCGAGCCTCATGTGACTACTTCCTGGTCGAGGTGTCACTGGTGGCATTTGCGATTGTCCGCGGACGATGTCAGGAGTCTGCACAAGCTCTCCAAACGTTGTCAGGGATGGTGTGGCTGCAGTCATGTCTATTGGGGCTTGAAAACTGCCGGAACCTCCAATTCGGCAGTCCCATACTACCTATGTCTCTCACAGAAGTAGTTGGCTGCGTCCCCCCATCCTGGGTGCGGCAATTCATCAAGCCTCATCTGTTTCTGCTGAAAACTCTCCATGCGGTGCTGTACTGTTTTGGAGAATGAGCCCATCACCTAGCCAGGTTCATCATCATCATCACTCAGCTTGCCGAGCTCTGTATCTTCTTCAACATCTTCCTCATCTTCCCCATCCTGCTCATTGTTGGAACTTGCAAGATCGCTCAAACTGTCTCCAATAGAATTTAACATCTCTTCAAACTTTTTTTCCTGCATTATGGTTGTCACTCCCGTGTTTTCAGCAGTATTCATATCTTCCTGCTCTTGCATAATCACTGTCTCTGCGTCTTGAACTCGCTTTCTTGCAACAGCGCTTTCTCTCTCCAGATAATCCTTGATGGATCTCTCGTTCTCTTCATTGGGTAACAAGTGCGTTTCCCGTCATTCCTCCGCCGAAAGCTTCTTTTCAGATCGTAAGCTGCACAATGCTCCCCACGCTCGGACCCTCTCTGCCGCCATGCCGCGCTTGCCTTCATTCGCTTGATGACATTGACGTGTGGACTACTTTGTCGATTTGCTGTATTTGCACTCCGGACTTGACGAAATGTTCTTTTTCGGAGAAGTAACCATTCTATCTTGTGTTGACCTTGTTGTTGGGCGAGATGTTGGATGATGTAAGATATGGACCACATGGAGGCAAGCTGAGTGTTTTATGTGAAGGTTCGTACATATGATCAACTCGAATGAAGCAAAATCACGGTTTTGACTGTCATCTCATTCGGAATACTAATCCTTACCATATGTCATGACTGGATGGTTAGCGTCTGTCTCTTGTAACATCCCGGCGATGTGTTGAGACAAACATCACCAGATGTCCTTTCCTTCGAAGAATTTCCTTTTTATATCGATCAATCATGCGATTTCAGCTGGCGTTCACATCAATGTATCCCTCCCAACGAACAAACAATATCGGACCAACATACTGCAAATTGCGGGACTGTTGGAAACCCCTGCAACCTGTAGCTATATGCAGCAGGATATATTTCGAGTAGAATGTGCAAGTTGACTATCATTCATTCCATTGCAACGTGGGGCTAACTATATATTGCTTAGGACTTCACACTTTTCGTTATCATCTTCTGGACCTTTTCTACAATAGCAAGTCATGGCTCCATAAACACCTCAGCCCGGTGTGGTTGAATCCGAATAGAGCCGAACGATGGGCACTTCATCGAATGCGCCCCTGGCCGAGACACAGCAGCAACACACACACCGGTTAGTCCACCGTGACACTGCAATTGCAGCCACAGAACATATGACCCAGGACGCACATTGAAAACAAGTACGTACATTCGGACGCAGCAATATTTGGGAGCAGCATGCCATCGGACGGAAGTAGCTGCATATCGATGTAAAAGGAGGCCAACTATCGATATAATGTATAGCTGGTGTACGTAGAGAGCTCCGTGACCAATTCATCACTGACCGGAATGGCAAACCTCCATGGTCAACGAAGGCATTTGTCCACACAGTCCGCGGAATCGAATATCATGATGTCGGCAGCTCTGGGATTGTCGAGTAAAAATCTCGTGATAGAGGTCCCCGGCAGTGGACAAGATAGGCTTTAAAGACCCTAGAGAAGGCTACGGAGTTGTATATGGTTGAGGTAATAGCTGAATTTTTCTTTTAGAAGTGGCAACTAATATCTTCTAGGTTTTCCACATGTCTGCTACTATGGCAAGGCAAGGAGCTCGGGTACAGCTAGAACAGTCCGACATGCGCCTTGCCTTGAATATGGCCAATATGGCCAAAGGAGGGTTTCTGCGCACTGCAATGGAGGAAATGCAACAACGTATCCATAAACCTCAGACTGAAGTCCGAGAACAGAAGAAGCGAGTGGTTGAGTTTCCTGGGCATTAAAAGGTGAAGGCTGTGATAGAAACACACCCAGCAATGGTTTATAAAAATCAGACTGACGGCTTCCTTCCCTGCCAAAATGGCACAGCAAAGGATCCGCAGACATCCTGCAGTCACTAGGGAAACGGTGCACCACCAACCGGACCGGCGGCACCTCTGCCCAGAACGCCAACTCCGCCCGGAATGCCACCTCCGCTAACTGGAGACAGCGAGGAAACTGAAAGTTATGAAATAGATTGTATGCCATCCAGGTGTGTGAATTTACATTCTCCGCTTCCCAATACTCAATTTTTCAATCATCATGCATATGCCAAGGATAGCAAGCACTATAAAGATTTTATTCCAGATTTGCTGAGTACACTATCTGATGAATGGCAATGCCGCTGACATTGATTTTCACGACGAGAGCAGCCTTTTGAGCGAATCTGACTGTGAAGATGAGCATTGATTGAAAGGAACGGGATTTTTGAGTATTATCATTATCTACAATTAGTGGACACTTTAAAGTATATTTTAAAGAATATATTTATATGCACAATTAAAGAATCATGCAGTGATAAAGGAAAACGTACATGAAAAGGATGGAACGACTGCCAAAATAAAGTTATTGATGTTCTATACCAAAGTGAATGGTTGCATAATGTGGATACGCCTGCGGCGAAATAAGTGTCAACGCAGCGTTAACGATTTATTGTCCTGTAAGTCAGGTTATTGAAATGTGAATTAGTCATTGTTATCTATAATCATTGTATTGGCCGTCTTTCAAGGCAAAACAGAATGTCACACTCTCCCTGCCCCATCTTGACACTGAGCGTCAACTGAGCGCCAATGATTTTTGGTCTTGCATCTTGGGTAATCTAGGTGGCAAATGATCACAGATATCTATAAACAAGGTTTTGGCAGCCTTTATAGGCTGATAGGCAAGATATGTTCCTGCGGCAGCATCCCAGACAATCACAACTTAATTTGTTCTCAAAGTTGCAACTCAGTGATCAGGAACGTTTTAGCCTGAAAAACCAGTCAAAACTCCGTATATTGACAATAGCGACCATCTCGCGCTTTGAAAAACAATCATGCAAGGTCAAAAATCATTGACACTCCACTGATTCTCATTTTCAAGATCGGGCTGGGAGCATGTCGCTTTCTCTTTGGCGTACAAAGGCGGCCAATACTATGCTTATGTATAACAAAGACCAAATCACGCATCAGTTACCTGACATACAAGACTAACAATCGTTGACGCTCCGTTGACGCTCAATTTCAGAATGGGGTATGGAGCGTGTCACTTTCTCTTTTGATTTGAAATGCGGCCAATACCTCATTTATGATCGTCTACATCCAATCGCCACCTAGAATACCCATGATGCAAGACCAACAATCATTGACACACCATTGACTATCATGTTCAGGATAGGGCAGGGAGTGCTTCTCTGTTGTGTTTGGTTATAAAGGCAGCCGCTGAATCCGAAAGGACAATCGGGTACCATAGTTATCATTTTGCCATTAGCAGTAGTGTTAACAACCGTTCTGGCCCGTCACTTCAGATGTGGGTTCGGGTCGAAAGCGAAACTTTGCCAAATTGACGGTCCGGGTCGTCAAGAAACCCAAACAGTCCACTCGGGTACAGTCTGATGGCAAGCTCTCAACCCAATTGAATCTGGCAGGTTGACAGCGGGTCGCCCAGCGGGTCTAGCTATAGATTCATTTAACGCTCTTGTATTTGCAGTTTGTTAATAGTATCTTATCAAAATCGCGTTTTCAGCAACCAATAATGCGCTTTTGGATGTTGTGCAGTTTGCAATACCAATTAATTTGGGATCTGTGTTTCACCTTTGATAAATGGTATTTTTACCTATCAAGGCGGTCAACAATACTGTTATGCGCACGAAGATCTGCAGGATGCCTTGATCAAGAAATATGTAACACCTCAAACTGTTGATGCTCCATTGACGCTCATTGTCAGGATGGGGCAGGGAGTATGTCGCAGTTGTTTTTGCCAGTAAAGGCTGCCAATATCTGATAAATGGATGTTTGCAACCAAACGGAACATAAATTACCCAAGATGCAAAGCTAAGAATCATTGACGCTCCGTTGACGCTCATTCCAACAATGGGGTGGTGACCATGTTGCAATTCACTTTCGCCCATACAAGTTGCCAATACATCTGGTATAAAAAACAACGACCAAGTCACTGGTGAATTAATGTACTTACAAGACCACAAATCGTTGCCGCTCTGTTGACGCTCATTTTAATGTATTGTCTATTCAACATCTGCTGCTGTCGATAATTGTTTTCATCATGATTTGACCATATTGGTTGTCATTCTATCCAATTGAGACTCGGCCCTGGGGCACAGCCAAGCGGGGTAATATTCATCCACTGTTCACTCTCACACAACTAAAAATGATATATCTCACCAAATGATTCATTGCGCCTTCTATACATCTGTTTATCAACCGATATCCATAACCTACTTCTCACCATTCGCCCATAATATATCTCTCACTGAAACTCTCGGTCAAGGCACATAATGAAGCTGGTGAACCATTGACACATTATGTTCTACTTTGTCTTCACTCGTTTATTTCTCCTCGTGTCTATTGCACTAACTGTCAGCAACGCCTTTTCAGCCAGTGTCTTTGACTTTCGGGTTGGCCGAACCAATCAGGGAACATTTGGGGCGGCACTCACAGCCTGCTGCTCTGGGCATTCTGGATCCTCGATGCCATTGTTGTGCTCTATATCGGATTCATCGTCTGCTGCGCAATCATCCTCATTGTCATTTGGATTATCCAAGTCGCCATTCCAGTTTAGCCAATTTTCGGTGTCCGAAATGCTGTCCGGTGCGCTATCCTCATCACTGTCGACTGGATGACGGTTGATTCTCCGGATCCGGCGGACATTTAAGATTTTAGTTTGTCTTCCAGGGAGGTTCTTTGCAGACAAAGCTGGTGGCAAAGGTGATATCTCTGACAATTCAAATGCAGCCGCACCATCATCTTGAATGAGTGACCAGGAGGCTTTGACGATCTCTTCTGTGTCCAAAATGTATCCAAGGGCTGTCACCTGCTTGTTTTGAGAATCAGATTCCATCTGTGTAGCACTTAGGTTCTGCATGCCCTGCCACATCTCCAAAAAGTCATGAACCTTGGCCATTATGTGCAATGTCCTTTCCTCCGGCTCTTTCTTCATTTCCGGTCGTTTTCTGTGTTCATTGTATCCGATATTGGGTAATCGCCCTCCAAAATCCCATTATTGGCTCGAGCAAACTGCCTTACGATGACTTTTTCGTGAAGGCTCTCGCCAGTGGTTTTTGACTGCCTCAAGCCAATAACATCTCGCCCAAGGGAAAAACTGGCCTCCACTCTGACACCATGGGGTATGATAGAGAATATATCACGTGCCACATTGGAGATATCAGCGTACTTAGAGCGCGTCTCCTCTTGTTGGCGCCACCAGTTGGTTATGTCCGGTAATAAAAATGTACTGCTAATCTCCATTGGGTCGGAGTGGTAATCATAGGGATTTGGATCAATTTGCCCCCAGTTCTTTGGCGCTTCAGGCGGGGAATTCAAATAGAGGCTGGCAGCGGTTGATAAGTGAGCTGCGCAATCGCTTCGTCCGGGTGTCATCTCGGCCACATTGTTAGGCATTAAGTATGCTTGATCATCATTGGACGAATCGTACGGATCAAAGGATGAATGACACGATCCAGATGCGGTTGCAGAGGGGACGAGTTTGCTGCTCAGCAAGCTTTTGAGTTTCTTGTCTGGCAAATATCGATGTTTGGCACAGTAATCATTCTCGACGTACGCCAGAAAGGCCTCTGGGTATCGGGGAGTATGGGATGTCTCGTCCTCAGGATTAATATCCATTTCCTTGACCCACTTTTGAAATGATCGCAACTTCCGGAAAGGACTCAGGATATGTGCAGAAATGAGATGCATGCCAGTCGTTGGAGTCACTTCAACTTAGTATTTCGACAGCTTCTGTCGAGCTAACTTCACAGCGAAGAACAAGTCTTCCTTCCATTGAGTCTTCTTCTTAGCCGAAGTTCGCATCACCCCATCCATGTGATCGAACGTGTCATTGTACACTGTGATAGAGTGATGCAATGTGACTGTATACCTCTTTGACATCCACAGGGTCCAATATCGAAATGGCCTCAATTCTTCCATGACATACTTCACAATGGTCCATTCATCTTGAATTGTAAAAAGTGGCCAGTATTCAGTAAATTGTGGATTTTGGAGCCACCCATGTGTGAATTCCTGTAATCGGTAGGTGCGCTCGACCAACTCCACTGTTGAGTTCCAATTTGTCTTCACATCCATAATTGGGAGTACTGCAATGCAGACCTTCGCTTTTTGACAGTCAATGAACTCGTTTCGGAGACCAGGTGTCAGCGTAATCAACACCGCAAGCATTCTCTGCTACATGAAGGTCAGTTTCAGCAATTTCAAAACATCTTGAAATACATACTTTCTCGATTATCTTTGCTAAACCTGGTCTCATGGCCGACACATTGTTGATTCTAGCATTGCCCTCCTTGCGAAGTCATTGACTGTTCCCAATGTCTATGCGTTCATTCTCTCCGAATTGCTAATTGCGCTCATGGGCTTCCTAAGCCCTGGTGGGGCCTTGAACACCGAGACTGCTCATGAATTCACCCAAAGCCAGCTGTATGACGTGCGCCACGCATGGTATATGGATCATCAATGCAGGCCACTCGATTCCAGAGGCCTCAAGTGTCGATTGCAGCTCACATGTCATTGAGTAATTTGAGGAAGCATTATCAATCGTAATACCAAGTAAATGGCCATCGGTATGCTCAAACCGATCAAGCACATCCTTCAAATCAACGGCTAGCCTTGCTCTAGTATGTCGGCCCTTGACCTATCATCCTTATTAGCTTTCCAATGTGGAGAGGAATAGGCCATCAAACTCATCGAATGCGAGTTACACTGCATGCAATGCCCAATTGCGATCCATATTGGCAGCAATGACCGATGTTGTGGCTAGTTTGTTCTTTGATGTCCATCCGTCCAATGCTAAATTAACTTTATTTTGTGACACCAACTTAGTCTTAATTCCATCCACAGTCAGTGCATGTTCCCTGCGGAAGATGTTGCGCAGGGTCATATAGGACGGCAGCACTGGGACATCACATAATGCCTTATATGACCATCGTAGCTCTCGATTCAATATAGCGTTCCATAGATTATGTGCGGAAACCAATCTGATCATGAGGTAGCGATTCCACGTGTCTTGGTGAAATTCGGAAGTTTCAAATTCCTTAGCTGTCAGTTCGGAACGTTTTGTCTGTCATTTTGGTCAATATGGAATATCCTGGATGTCAAATATGATTTGACTCTGCGAACTTACAATTGTTATTCCTCGACTTCCTTGCCTGTTCAGGGTGCCCAAAGCTGTTTCGTCAACCGTCGAACTAGTCGATTCAGTAACCTCTGACTCTGTTAATTCCTTTAACATTGCGATCTGAGCTTATGCCGGCAAGTGTTTCCCTATTGAGCTTGTCCTATGTTCTGATGGATGGCGAAGAACTTGATGACAAACTATACATATGACGCCAGGGCTGCCAGTCGCCTCAATTCCGCAGTGTCAATAGAATCGCCACGAAGGTGCATGTCTAGAATTATTCCAGGCAATCAGCCACTTCGAGCCTAGATTGATTGAAGCCCACCAAGTATCGAAGATGATTTCTGAAGTACAGTGACTCAAATCTCAAACAATGACACGTTCATGTTTGGAAGAGATCTTAGCTCGAGCAATGAGGTGTTGAAAGATTTTGAATCCGACATGGCGGTAGGAACTAGAAAGCTCGGTAATCCAACTTCAAAGACTGGCGAAAGTAACAATACAGTAAAGCAGACTGCGGCTTCTTAACTATTGACTCTACAGCTACAAGCAAAAAAATCAGATCTGGAAGACATTGGATGCATATTTGTGAAGTTGTATACAAGGTCAGATTGCAAAGACTGACCTCGGAAAACTCGCTTTAGCACAATGCAGTTCATTGCTGTGCAGCGTTCTGAGCCTTTACACACTGTTGACGCTCTGTGGGCGCTCAATTGTAGGAGGTGGAGGTGATACTGTCACTCGCATTTTTGGCCATAAACGCTTCCGATGGGTTCATTGTTGGTTATATGCATTCCATTGGCATTAGATTTTTGTTTATGCATGATCAAACATCGTTCACGCTCGGTTGACATTCATTCTGCGACATGGTAACGGTCCTGTTGTAAGGACTTTTGCCTAGAAAGGGGGCCGATAGTTCGATTATGGATTAATGTAGTCACATAGCCCCTAGATTATCCAGGATGCAAGGCCTAAATTTGTTGACACTCCGTTGACGCTCATTATCAGGGCATAGTGACAATGTCGTCGACATCATTTTTGCCTAGAAAGGTGGCCGATAGATCGATTATGGGTTCAGGTTGCCGCAAAGCCCTGGCAGTATCCAAGATGCAAGGCCAGAAGTCGTTGACGTTCTGTTTACGCTCATTTTTTGAACATTGTAGCGATGTGGTCGGAACCGTTTTCGCCTAGACAGGCGGCCGATAGTTTGACTGTGGCTTAATGTCGCTGCACAGCAGTTGCATTATCCATAATGCAAGGCCAAAAATGGTTGACCCTCCATTGACGCTCATTTTTAGGACATAGTACCAATGTTGTCACAACCATTTTTGCCTAGAAAGACGGCCGATAGTGTGATTATGGCTTAATATCGCCGCTCAGCCATTGGACTTTCCCAGATGCATGGCCAAAAGTCGCTGACGCTCTGTTGACGCTCATTTTTATGACATAGTAGCAACGTTGTCACAACCATTTTTGGCTAGAAAGGCGGCCGATAGTTGGATTATGGATTAAACTTGCCGCATAGCCCTTCCATTTTCTATGATGCAAAGGCCAGAAGTCGTTGAGGCTCCGTTAATGCTGATTTTCAGGACATAGTAACGATGTTGTGGCAACAATTTTCGCCTAGAAAGACGGCCGATGGTATGACTATGGCTCAATGTCGCCGCTTAGCCATTGGGATTTCGCAGATGCATGGCCAGCAGTCGTTGATCCTCTGTTGACACTCGATTGGATGACTTAGTAGCGATGTTGTCGCAACAATTTTTGCCTACAAAGGAGGCCGATATTTCGATTATTGATCAACGTTGCCACCCAGCCCTTGCATTGTATATAATGGAAGGCCAAAAGTCATCGACGCTCCGTTGATGCTCATTTTAAGCGCAAAGTAGTGATGTTGCCGTAACCATGGGGCCTAGAAAGGCGGTCGATAATTCGATTATGATTCAATGTCACCATGCAGCCCTCTGTATATTCCATGATGCGATGCCAAAAATCGTTGAATATCTGTTGACATTACGTTGACACTCATTTTTAGGATGTGGCAAAGAGCGTGTCATTTGTCATTTTCGCTATAATGCCCACCTATTCATTCAATTTGGCAGTATGTGACAATGCCGCCCATTGATTGCCGAATGTGTAAGACTAAAAATCGTTGACACTCTGTTGACTTACACATTGATCACATCGAAACAGGCTTTGTACACACAATAATTGTATGCAATGAATCATATACACATTATTGAAATCCAATAGTGCATTTGTATGTATTATCGTTTGCATTCAGCAGCATTGTTACCTCTCAATTTCTGATCAAATGCTATCCACGCTAGCTGAGTGAGTGGTGACATGGTGCTATCACAATCCCGCGCATTCGGCCGGCAATTTAAGGCAGGTAGATCATTTCAATACTTTTTGTCAAATATAGCTCAGCTTCGTCACCGTTCCTTCTCCAGCTCCTTCTCCTCAATATCCAAGATGCACCATAAGCAAATTCGACAATCTCAACCATGTGCACGAGGTCTGTGCGGAGAGTGATGCAGTGGGATACATGAATGAATGCAGCAAGGCGGTCATCGTTCAGACAGATTTGTCATGAGCACTGACCACTCCTTCTATGACACATATGACCTCACTCAGTTACATCATCTTGTTATATTTTGCCACTAATATAGCTTTTGGTTTGTCGCTTAACAGTAACTTGAAGAGAGAAATCGAACGTTTTGGCCCTTTTTCCTCGTGACTTGGATTCTAGAACTTTCACATACTGCCTTCGACCCTTGCACATGCCCAAACGAATTATCATGTCTCACAATTTGGTCACTGAAATCGAGAAACAGCTGACACATAGCAAAATTGGTAAACAACTTGCTTTTCTCCAAGATATGAGATCAAAAATTACACTTTGCCTATCTATTCCTCCGCTGATGCTGGAGCCGTCACCATGTCTTTGTCCGAATCTGAAATCCATATGGTGATTAGCTCGAGGCTATCTGCATGGGTAGAAGCTTACCGGTTCAACAGGATTCGCTTTCAGCAAGGATGACGTGTCGCACTCTGCAGTGGGCTCGAGACTGAAAATGCTCGTGTTCGACTGCGGCTTCACTGAACCTAGCCTGATATTACTACTTCCTGGTTGAGAACTCCGTTGCGGCATTTGCGAAATTCCGGGGAGGATCTCAAGACAGTCCATATACTCTCCAAATGTTGTCGGTGCAGGTGCCGCAGCGTTGGCATCCGCTTTGGGGTTGAATGATGGCCGGAACCCTCAATCGAGATGTGCTGTACTTCTTATCTGTTTCACGGAAGTAGTCGGCTGCATCCTCCCATCCCATTTGTGTCAATTCGTCCAGCTTCATCTGCTTCTGCCAAAACCTCTCCATGCGATGCTGTGCCATTTTGCTGATTGTGCCCATCACCCAGCCGGGTTTGTCATCTTCGCTCAGCTTGCCCTGCTCTGTCCCTTCATCATCCTCATCTTCCCCATCCTCCCCATTGTCAGAACTTGCAAGATCACTCAGACTGTGTCGGATAGCCTCCATCATCTCCTCAAAAGACTTTTCGGGCTCTGTGTTCGTTAATCCTGCAAGTTCAGCATGCTTCATATTTTCGTGCTCTTGCTGAACCGCTGCCTCTGCATCTTCAACTCGCTTCCTTGCCCCAGCGGTTTCTCTCTCAACATAATCCTCAATCGAATGGTCTTTCTCTTTATTGCTCAGGAAGTGCGTTTCTCATCGTTTCGCCACCACAAGCTTCTTTTTGGATCTCAAGCTATGCAATGCCCCAAGCGCTCGGACTCTCTCTGCCTCCCAGCCGCTCTTGCCTTCATTCGCTTGATGCCATGGTTGGGTAAAGCGCATTGTCGATTGGCCTCATCAGCCCGGCGGAAGTTGCGAAAAGTTTATTTTCGGAGCATTGACCATTCTAGTTTGGGTTGACTTTGTTGTTCAGCAAGATGTTGGGGGTTGCAAGATATGGACAATATGGAGACAAGCTGCTTCTTTCATGTCAAGGTTAGTACATTTACTCATCGAGAACAAAGCAAAACCTGCCTTTTGACTGTCAATAAATCACGAATAATTATGCTAACCGTACAACATGACTTGATCGTTAGCGATAGTTTCATGCATCATCCTGGGGATTCTTTGAGATAAACATCAGCAGACATCGTTTCCCTCGAACAATGTCCTATTTATAGCCGACAATCATGCGATTCCGCCTGTGGTACACTGCCACTCATCCCTGTTATGAGACAAACAACCACAGACCGACATATTCCACATTGCGGGGCTGTGGGAAACCCCTGCACCTTGCAGCTATATGCAGCAGAATTCATCTTGAGTATAACGAACATGTTGGCAGCTAATTATTCCATTCTGACAAGAAGCTAACTATATCATCCTCAGAACTTCCCACATCTGTTCGTTATCATCTTCCTCTCCAATTCCACCCCAGTAAATCATGGATACACAACCACCTCAGCCAGGTCCGAGCGGATCCAAATCCAGCCGATTGGCAGGCGCATCATGTAATACGTCACTTATCAGCACACAGCAGAAACGCAGACACCAGTTAGTCCACCGCGACGCTGCCAATGAAGCCACCAAAAATCTGCCCTAGAATGCACATTTGAGAATCCTCCATATGAGTGGAAGCTGCACGAATAAGACGCAGCATGCAGTTGGATGTGAGTATATCCATACCATGGTCAAGGGCTGGCAATTAACCGTATACTGTACAGCAGGAGTACGCCGAGAGCTACAGTACCAATTCATAACAGCACGTAACAGGAAGCCGCCAGGGTCAACCAAGGCATTTGTCAGCACAGTCCGTGGAATCAAACATCATTATGTAGCAAGCTCTGGGATTTTTGTGGACCAATTTCCTGAGCTGCAACCCCGAGAGTGGCCGAAACTGGCAATGATCACCACAGAGGGGGCTACGGAAGCGTATATGGTTGAGGTAATAGCCGCATCTCATAGTTTGAAGCAGCATCTGATTTCTTGTAGGTGTTCAACATGTCTGCTACGGTGGCAAGGCACAGGGGTCGTGTACAGCTGGAACAGTCCGACGTGCGCCTGGCCTTGAACATGGCCAAAATGGCCAAAAAATGGTTTTCGCACGCCGCAATAGAGGAAACACAATATCTGATGAAGAAACCTTGCGCCAAGGCCCAAGAACAGAAGAAGCATGGTGTCGAGTGTCCTGGGCGTAAAGGATTCAAGGCTGCGATAGAAAGACACCCGGCTATGCTTCGTCAAAACCTCACGCCAGGATGCCTACCTTGCAAAAATCGTACCGCAACAAATTCGCAGACATGCTGGAGTCGCAAAGGAACCGGTGCACCTCCACCCAACCGACGCAGACATCAGACTCCATTGCCAGCTCCTGAGCCAACTCCACATCCGACGCCACCTCTGCCCGGGACACCGCCCGCCTCCGCCGGTAACACTTCCGCTGCTCAACATCTCAAAATCATCAATTTGCCGGCCAGATTTCTGTATTCCCATACATCCCTTCCGTGTGCTGAAACATTTACCTTCGACACATCTGCCCAGGGTAGCGAGCACCATACAGATTCTGATCCAGATATGCTGCCTGATAAAGGAACATCCTCCGGTTAGTACACTATCTGCTGTGTGGTAATGCAGCTAACATTCATATTGAAGACCAGAGCAGCATATTGAGTGCCCCTGGCAGTGATGACTAGCATTGATCGAATGGCACAGCATTTTGGAGATTATAATTATCCTGAATTCGCGGATACTGTAAAGCATATTTTAAAGTACATATTTGTATGTATTAGTAAAGAACAATGTAGTGATCAAGAAGAAAGTAAATGAAAACGCTAGAAAGGCTGCCAAATCAACGTGAATGATAGACTATGCCAAATCAAATAATTGCATATTGTGGATACACCCATGGCAAAATGGGCATCAATGGAGCGTCAACGATTCTTGGTCATGTATCATGGGCAATCTGGCGGGCGATAGATTGCAAATTGTCATAAACGAGGTATTGGCTGCCTTTATAGGCAAAAGAGAACGAGAAATGCTCCCTCCCCCATCATGAAAATCAGCATCAACGGAGCGTCAACGATTCTTGGTCATGTGTCTTGGGTAATCTGTGGGGTGATAGGTTGAAAATAGTCATAAACGAAGTATTGGCTTCCTTTATATGCAAAAGAGAATTTTAAACCGTCCATGCCCCATCATGAAAATGAGCGTCAACGGAGTGTCAACGATTCTTGGTCATGTATCTGGGGTAATCTGCGGGGTGATACGTTGCACATAGTCATAAACTAAATATTGGCTGCCTTCATAGGCAAAAGAGGAAGTGAAATGCTCCCTGCCCCATCAAGAAAATGAGCGTCAATGGAGTGTCAACGATTGTTGGCCTTCCATTATGGTTAATCACAGCGCGATGTGGCTGTTATTGTCTATATACATGGTTTTGACTGCTTTGGTACGCTAAAAGGCTCACAAATACTAAGTGGTAGCTCTGTAAATGAAATGAGTTGTTACTGTCCTGGAGGATGTGGCGGGAATATTCTGTACATATCTGCCCATACAGGCTGCTATATCCTTGTGTATGGATGCGTGTTATCAAGCGCCACTCATATCACCGAAGATGCCAGACCCAAAATCATTGACGCTCTGTTGACGCTCATTTTCAAGACAGGGTAGGGAGCGTTTTGCTTGCTTCTTTTGCAATAAAGGTGGCTAATACTTTGATTATGACTGTATTTGACCTGTCCCACCCCCAGATTACCCAAGATTTATGACCAACAATCGTTGACACTCCATTGACGCTCATTTTCAGTATGTCGTAGGGCGCATGTATCTATTCCTTTTGATCATTAAGGTAGTCAATACATCCAAAATCAACTGTGAGGTACCAATGTCAATATTTTACCATAGATAGTACCGTATCTGAATGCGACCATGAATGTGAGACCCGACATGTGGAACCCGAGGTTGGAACCGACCGGTCTAGCCAAACCCGGCGGAACCCTAGGGTTGACAGGTACGGGCCTGGGTTTGGCCCGCCATTTGTCCGCAGGTCGGGTTGTTGAACAGGTTTGGAACTGAGCAAACCCGCTTTCACAGTCCAAACCGGGTCCGCTGGCGGGTTACCTGGACCTGTTGCTAGCACTGATTTGCAGTGGGACATCTAAATGCGACCATAAATAGATACCCTGGAAACACTGTACTGCAGATTGGAACTGACGGGTATGGCCAAACACGGCAAAACCCGCGGGTTTGTGGGTACGGGTCTGGGTTCGGCCTGCCATGATGCAGCGGGTCTGGTTATTGGATGGTTTGGTGGTCTGAACCCTGACCGCTGGAGGGTTACCCGGAGCCGTTGGTAATACTACTTTAGGCGTAAAAACAGCTGAGACACGCTTGCTGTCGCTTCCTCACAATGTGTGTCCACAGAGTGTGAACAGTTTTAGGTCTTGCATATTTGGTAATCATAGCATCATGTGGATCTTCGCGCCCATAACAGTATTATTGACCACCTTGATAGGCCAAAATACAGTATATCAAAGGAAAAACATGGATTCCAAATTTATTGATATCATAAACTGCAAATCATGCAGAAACATTATAATGGTTGTTGAAAGCACGATTTTGATAAGATACTATCAACAAACTGCAAAAACAAGAGCCTTATGTGAATCTATAGATGGACCTGCTGGGCGACCCGCTGACAACCCACCGAATTCAGATAGTTTGGGAGTTTATCATTGTACCTTACCAGTGTTGTAGGTTCGGGTTTATTGACAACCTCAACCGCCATTTTGGCGACGGTTCAGTTTGAGCCCGTACCCGGACCCAAAGTGACAGTCCGGAACCGTTGCTAACACTATGCATGCGGGTATCAAGCCGCCCACAGCTGCGTGATTGAAGAGTGCAGTGGCTTGCAGAGGAAAGGTCATTAGGTGGGATGTTCAAAATGTTCCTCGATATTCATCTTGAGATAACATTACTGTGGCCTTCTTTCCACAGGCATATTCAGATAGCGCACAATGAATAGCCGCAGCTGCTAGCAGTGAAGTCTGCAGAGTGAGAGGTCGGAAATGCTGGGATGTCATAGGCTGGCGCCCCATGTTATTGGCAGTGAAAATAATGATGGTAAATTTGATCAAGCAATTCCATTCTGGTGAACCATGATTTGTTATCATCAATGACCTCGGAGAGATATGCATTGTCAAATGGGAGCTTCTGCACATCCATCCGAAGCACAGTCTCGGGGTTCAAATCCAACTGGTAACTACAGACATCAGTTGGACTTGCCCCAGGTGCCAACCGTCCTCAAATGGTACTTATCTTCAGTTCTAATTATCTATATTTTGGGGCATAGGCAATATCGGAAATCTGATAGAGGAGCAATAAACAGAATCCAAGACTTACCGCTTCTTGGGTTTGAGGATCTATTCTGTGAGAAAGACCGCAGGGGAATAGACAAACAGATGGCGTACCTATAGAAGCACCTGCTAATGCCCGCTGATGATTCCAAGCTTCAATGGCCAGTTTCCAATCTGCTCCGACCATGGAGTACTTGTTATCAGGTAATATTGGCCAAGTTGTGTTGGAGAATATGATTGCCTTCACGAACCTTTTCCCATCCTCAAAAGTAGCCTTTTGGTGTTGGGGAACATGCTGATCTGGACTGTCCTTGAGTTGTGGAGCATTCCGGTCTCCACTAAACTTGGGCAGCAGCAGTCCCTGGGTGGATGATCCATGGTCAAACTTGGATAATTTGTTGAGGAGGGTTGACTTTTGGCGTTTCAGCAGTGGTTGTGCCATTGCGCCAACTGGATTTCAGAAATTTGGAAGCAGATGTTGTGCAATAAAAGTATTCGCACAGCTCTGTATCTCTCGCTGTGGGACACATGTAGTTCATAATGACTTGTGCCTGCATGCCTGGCCTAGAACCAGGACCTCCTGTTGGTGATCAAGATCGTCTTCATTGATGTAGCACAATGAGGTAGACTTCACGGGGTACTCGCTTTGGTCATCACCGATCTGCTGACCTGTATTGTCATCCTGCGTCAGTAATTCAATCGTGGACACTAGTCATCAGCAATACAATGCACAATGCCAGATAATTGCGAGGCAAAGATTGGATTGACGACGAAGATGGGCTGCTTTCTTCTATGCATGTGCTCTCTCAAGGTGTGCTTCTTGATTCTTCTGGGAATAGTGATTCCTCACCTGGCTGGGCATAGGTTTCATCCGCAGTAATAAAGATAGAGAGTTGAGGAATGTGGGAGACAATGTATAAGCAGTTAATAAAAGATTGAGTGCAATAGAGTAACAGGAAAGATGGAGCAAGAAGTTGCACATAGTTGAGGAGGATGTGATTCGAAGGGCGCCTTGAAGGGTTCAGGAGAGATGACTTCGGTGGTTCATTGTTGTATGAAAGACAGCAGTCCAGTGTTGCGATATAAGATGTTGTCATGTGCACTGGAATGGGTGGATTGCTTGTCAGGTGTGCCGGAAAAGATAGATTCTTAATGCCGAATATTAGCAACTCCTATCAACAACACTCTGTATGGATGCAAGAATTGAAGGTTGGCTAAAGCCAACACACATAGAATAGAACCAGATGCACTGGAAGAAAACTCACCACATTAACTAACCCTTGGTGCTGGCCACATAGAGCACTGATAACCTGAATGAAAACATGTGCCCCTGCATATTACTCTCTGAAAGTGGTAATTATGCGTGAATGTTTGAGCATTTGAGGCGACCACATGGCTTAGAATAATTGGTGCATCATTTAGAATCAGCAGAACTGGAAATATTTGCGACCTTGAGAGTGATGGCTGAGTTGAATGGGTTCATACTGAGTTGGTTATAGATTGAGCAGAAATGTAAATCTCCGTATGTGCTATATCTGGTTGAGAGACAGACATATTTCCACGATATTCTATTGTATTAGGCTGCTGCAGCCATGTCAGCGGTCAGTAATGCAATATGGTAAGCATAACTTCCCTTTCATGCATTCATCTGGGCCGTGTCTGCAGAATATCCTTCACAGCAATGTTGCGGTCAATGGAGGCGGGAGAGATACAGGCATAGAGAAAGAATGGTAAGGTAAGATGGATGATTCAGCCGTAATCGTATTGATTGAAGAACTTGGCGATGTCAAGATTGTTAACAATGGGGTTATGAATACTCACTCACGATCTGATTTTGCGCCTAATAACTAGTAAGTTGCACAGCATTAATTCACATATTCATTGTGAGTCTTGCCACTACAATCTTGACTTCAGTCAATGTTGGGGTTGAAAGCTATATGCTACAATGGTGTGAATGCATAGTAAGACGTCACCTCACAGCTGGCAGAGGAAGGATAATTGCATGCATGCGGTTCCGGAAACTGAGGTGCACCAAAGTTTACATGGTTATGCTTGGATTCAGTGGCTGGGGATTGCAAGTTCGCCTTACTCTGACAGTTAATTGCACTCTTCAAAGCTGTCTTTTTGAAACTTGAGCATTGCAGATTGTCTCTCTTTGAACTTCACTCTTGATGGATATTGGTTGACACAATGTCATTTCAGATATGAGTTCTGGTGGCCCAAACATACAGTTAGTTGGAATCAAGTTAAGTCTGCATTCAAAACATTGAGAACTTAGGCCTGTGTGAGTAAGTGTGGTACGTGGGTGAGCAGGAGATGCCGGCCATCGTGCAGAGTCGCTGAACGAAATCTGCCTTTTGCCATTCTCGCTCTGAAGCTTCAGGTCTTTTAACAGATACTGAACATGCAGAAGCAATTTCATGATTTCTAGGAATAGGTCCAAACATACAACTTTGTCAATATCGAGTTAAGTGAGGTTACCGATTCGCCAGGTCTGTGCCTTTATGGTTTAGGTGTACCGGGCGACCTTCCTCCAATGGACAAGTTGACAAGGAGCTGACAGTTCAAGGCATTTTAGTGGTGGCCTTCATATCCAGATCAAGCATAGATTCATATATTAACAGAGGCCAAGTGGGATGAGCTGCCTGCACCTAAATGTGAAATGTCTTCATAGATGACAATCTGTGTGCACTGCTTCCACTGATTCAAAGTCGAAGAAAACAAGATGAGAATGAAGGAAACCAAAATATAAAGTGCACAACAGACTGGGGTACAGGTGCTTTGGTGGCATATTTGCCGCTCTTGAGGCATGCCAGGGCCAGAATGATACATCGATAATGTGTCGCAGCTTGTCCATGTTGCCCTCATACAGATCCAAGAACCTCATTGTGGACTGGATTGCAGATCTCAGTTGTGCCAGAACTTCAATCAGAGACCTGGAAATACCCGGCTGCAAAAGCTGCCACTTAACCATGAATACCTGAGCCATGACTCAGTTTCTGACACCCTGGGATGCGGATCTGAGGTTTGCCCTAACTAGTGTTAGCAATGGTTCCTGGTTACCCGGCTGTGGTCCGGGTTTGGAACCGGACCGGATGGTCCAGTTCGGGTTGTTACCCGGAATACAGGGGAACCCGGCGGGTTCGGGGACGGGTCGGAACCGGTCCGCGGTTCCATATTACGGTTCCTGCAACTTTGCCTCCAATTACATATCTGAGTTCTGATCGTATCGTGACATGATCAGTACGTAAATTGTGCAGTTTTAGCCCCTCTTTCGCCTCCCACTGATAGATTTGCGATTGGGCCAATATTCGTTGAATCGCTGTGAAATAAGGTGATATTTCGGCCGAAAAGTGCGGGTTTTCGATAGCGACTCAACGAATACTGGTCGGATCGCAAATCTGAGAGCGGGAGGGGAAAGAGGGGCTAAAACTACACAATCTATGTACTGATCATGTCAGGATACGATCAGAACTCAGATACTTAATTGGAGCCAAAATAGGAGATTTGAAATGCCGGGTTTTTGGTGGAAACCTGTTGCAACGGTCCGGTTCTGGGTTGGAACCGGACCTGGAATCGAACCGGGAATTTGGACCCGTTGCTAACACTAGCCCTAACTCCAACGATATACCAGCAAAAGCTGAGACTTGGCTATGAAGAAGTGAGCGCATGTCTCATATTCTGATAGAAGTAGTCAATATCATGTGGACTGACTTTATTGCAAAATAGGATGGTCAAATATGCTGTTCTCAATCTGTCATAAGGATATGCCCAGGATTGTCTGGTGCACGGGAAGTTCTATCATAGGCCAGAAAACGCAGTGGCTTTGCCACGAATAAGTGATCCCATGTCTCATATTCCGGCTCAGGTACTCAATATCACCTAGACTGACTTCATTGCCACTAGGATTGGCAAATATACGGTGATTGATCGGCCATATGGATATGTACTCAAGCCTTTCTGGTGCACCTGATCATCGAGCATACGCCAGCGCAAGCTGTCGCTTTGCCGCAAATAAGCGAGCGGTGTCTCATCTTGTGACCCAGGTCCAGAGTAGCACCTCGAGTGTCTCTGTGCCAAATGTGATTGGCACATATACTGTGCTCACTCAGTCATAATGCGACTGAAGACATATGATGAGGATTCTGCAGTGCACCTGAACGTCGATCAGATTCAAGCATATGCTGCAGCATTGCTACGACTGTGCGACCTGGTGTCTCGTATTCTGACACAGCTACCCAGTATCGCCTCGACTGACTTTCATGCCGAATGTGATTGGCAAGTATGCAGCGGATAATCTGTGAGAATGAGACTCATGACAGATTCCGTGGATTCCCCGGTGTACCTGAAAGTGGTTGAATTACCCTTGTTTCATTCTTTTGACTTCATAATGCGTATGTGGCCTCAGGTTTCTGGAACATCCCAATTTTGCAACTGACAAATCATTAGAAGCCCTTTGCTGCACTATGCTCAACATTCAACTTATGCGATGAATTGTGAGATAGGCCAACCAGGAACATGTAATGTAACTTAACAACTGACTTCATCTTATATTGGTCATTATTAATCATCAAGAACGCCAATGAAATCCCCCTCTAACAATTCCAACATCAGATCTTTGATTCGCTTCAAACTGACAGATAGCAAGGATGTCTGTATGCAGTGTAGTGTGCATTACAAACGACCTTTTCGACTATTTGTACCAGTCAAGAAGGTTATGTTGGTTGATTATCTAAAGAGGTGTACCTTGATGAAGCGTCCCAACAATCTAAGATGATGGTTCATCAGACTGCAAAGTATCTCCAGTCTCTGGTAGCCGCATCGTATGGTCCTCACATGACTCTCAAATCCTGTAAAGCATTGTCGTCGTGGTGTTCAGTCGACTCATCAAGCCGTGCTGAACTCTTATCTGTGCCACTCCAGAGTGTTGGTGCAGATCCCTCATGTGGTTATCATAGACACCAGGTTCCATATTCAGTAACCTTGCATGTGGCACTCTTTGTTGCCTTAGCCGGATGACTTGTGCAAATGCCTGCCGCTGCTCATTCAATCCCCTGAAGTTCGGAGTTATTACTACATGGTTTGCTGCTGTAAGATTTAGGACTGTCACACCCACTTCAGGTGTAGTTACAAATACAGAGGGATTTCGTGAATCCTGGAATTTGAGCGGCATTTCTGTGCATTCATCATTGACCATTTCTTCATACATGTGGAATATATCCACATTAGCCACAAAATACTTGGTCAGCCACAACTTCAAATGACGAACTTCGCGAGGAAGAGGACAAAATAGCACCTCCTTTCGTTGTGGAGGTGCACTAGGGAGTGTTGATGCTCATTCTAATATAATGTCCATTCAACATCTGCTGGCATCTATGATTGTTTTCACAATGTTTTGAACTTATCGGTTGTCTTTCTGACAGATTGAGACTCGGCCCTGTGGCAAAACCAAGCCCAGTCATATTCTTGCACTGTTCACCCCCATACTAGCGAAATTTATATATCTTTCCAAAAGAATCATTGCGCCTGCTATGCATCTGTTCATCAACCAATAGTCACAAGCAACTGCCGACTAGTAGCCGATGATATATCTCAAAATGAAACTCTCGGTCAAGCTACATCAATGAACTGGTCAAACATCATGACACATTCTGTCCTACTTTTTCTTTGTTTCCCTAATTCCTCCTTGTTTCCATTGCACTGACAGTCATCAATCCCTTTTCAGCCTGTTTCATTGACCTCCCTGTTGGCCGAATCAATCCAGTGACATTTGGTGCAGCACTCACAACCCGGTCCGCTGGGCTTTCAGGACCCTTGATGCCATTGCCTAACTCTACATTGGATTAATCGTCTGCCTCACCGCCGGCTTTGCTCTCGTTGGGATTATCGAAATCACCATTCCTGTTAGGCCAATTTTCGGTATCGGAAATGCTTTCCTATTCAGTGTCCTCATTACTCTCGACTGGATTACTGCCGATTCTTCTGATTCGGCGGACATTTAATACTCGAGTTCATCCTCCAGGGAGGTCATTTGCAGACACAGCTGGTGGCAAAGATGATCATTCTGACAATTTAAATGCAGCCGTACAATCATGATGAAGATTTGACCAGGATGCTTTAATCATCTCTTCAGTATCTGAAATGTAACCTACGGCTGTCATTTGCTTGCTATGAGCGCGAGATCCTTTCTCGGGCGCTGTTACGTTTTGGCTGCCCTGTCACAACTCCAAAACGTTGTGGACCTTGGCCATACTGTTCAATTTTCTTTCCTGCGCCTCTTTCTTCAATTCCAAGTCATTTCCATTTTCTGTGGTATCCAATGGTGCACAATCTTCTGTGAATATTCCCTTATTGGTTCAAGCAATCTGTCTGACTACAACTTTTTCCAGAAGTGTCCTGCCAATAGTATTAGACTGTCTCCTGCCAATCACGTCTCACCCAAGGGAAAAACTGGCCTCCACTCCGACTCCATGAGCTATAATAGAGTTTATGTCGTGTGCCACATTGGAGAGATCGACGTACTTTGAGTGCATTTCATCTTGCTGGCGCCACCAGTCAGTGATATCCGGTGATCAAAATGTACTGCTAATCTCCATTGGGTCGGAGTGGTAATCATTATGATTAGAATTAACTTGCCCCCAGTTCTTTGGTGATTGAAGCGGTGAATCCAAATTGAGCCTTGCGGCTGTCCATGTGGGTGTTGCGCAATCGCTTTGTCTGGGTGTCGTTCCAGCCACGCTTTCAGGCGTTAAGTATTCTTCATCATCACTGCACAAATCATATGGATCAAAAGAAGATTGACCAAATCCAGAACGCTTTGCAGAGGGGAAGATAATGCAGTGTGGAACGTGTTTGGGTTTAATGACGGACATTTGTCGATGTTTGGCAGAGTATTTGTTATCCACATACTTCAGAAAGCCCTCCTGGTATTGGGTAGTATACGAAGTTGTGTCCTCAAGATTAATATCCATCACCTGGTCCCACTTCCTGAATGATCGTAACTTCCGTAAAGGATGAAGGATATGTGCCGAAATGAGCTGCAGACCAGTCATTGGAGGGAATTCGGCATAATATTTGGACAGCTTCTGGCGCGCAACCTTCACAGCGAAGTATAAGCCTTACTTCCATTGTGTCTTCTTCTGAGGCAAAGCTCGTGTAATGCAATCCACGTGATCGAACATGTCATTGTAGACAGTGATAATGTAATGCAGAGTAACAGTATCCCTTTTCGATATCCACAGGGTCCAGTATCCGAATGGCCTTAAAGCTTCCGTGACAAACTTGACTATGGTCCATTCACCCTGAGCTGTGAAGAGTGGCTGTTAATCTCTGTATTCTGGATTCTTGAGCCACTCGTGGGGGAATTTTCATACTCGGTATGCTTGCTCATCCAACCCCAGTGTGGAATTCAACCGTGTTTTCACATCCATCATAAGTAGTACTGCAATTTGTACTCTGGCTGTGTGACAGTCAATGAACTTGTTTCGACGACCAGGTGTCAGCGTAATAAATTCAGCAAGCATTCTCTGCTATATGAAGGTCAGTTTCAGGTCTTTCAAAATGTCTTGAAATACATATTTTCTCATTTATCTTTGCCAAACCTGGTTGCACAGCCGATACCTTGTTGATTCTAACATTGCCCTCCTTTCGCAGTCTTTGACTCTTCCCACTTTCTGTTCTTTCATGTTCTCCAAATTGCTGATCATGCTCACGTGCTTCCCAAGACTTGGTGCGGCATCTTACCCTGAGATTGGTCATGAATGCACCCAAAGCAAGTTGAATGATGTGTGCCATGCATGGTATGTGGTTCCTCATTGCAGGCCACCAGGTTACGGTGACCTCCAGGGTTGATTGTAGTTCCCGAGTCATCGAGTAATTTGAAGAGGCATTATCAGTCGTGATTCCTAGTAAACAGCTGTCAGCAAGCTCGAAACAATCTAGAACGTCCTTCAAATGTACGGCTAGCCTCGCTCCAGTATGTTGACCCTTGACCAATTATTCATAATTAGCATTTGAAATAGGAAAAGAACAGGCTATCAACCTTGTCAAACACGAGTTGTACATCTCACAATGAACAATTTTGATCCATATAGTAAGCAATGACCGACGTTATCGCTAATTTGTTCATTGATGTCCACCCATCTAAAGCTAAGCTAACTTGATTTCCCAATGGCAATTGCTACTTAATTGCATCTACTGTCAGTAGGTACTCCCTCTGGCAAATGATGCTAAGGGTGCTGGTGGATGGAAGCACCAGCTCACCCCATGATGCATTAAATGACCGTCATAGCTCGAGGTTTGATATAGCATTCCATGGAATATGAGCTGAAACAAATCCTTACATCAGGTAGTGATTCCAGGCATCTTGGTGAAATTCGGCAGTTAGGTAGTCCTTTGCTGCCAGTTTAAAGCGTTGTGGCTGTGAATGGTGTTAATATAGGTAACATCTAACTGCCGAATATGAATTTCTTTTGCGGACTGAGTATTGTAATTCCATGGCTGCCTTGTCTATTCAATATGGGCAAAGCGGTTTCATTAACATTGTACTTGTCAATTCAGAAACTTCCAACTCTGTTCATTCGTTTCACTTTGCAATGTTCGCTTTGCCAGCAAGTGTTTCTCCCTGGAGCTGGACCCATGTTCTGATGGATGGCGATGAACTTGATGGCAAATGATATATATGATGCCAGGGCTGCCAGTCTCCTCAGTTCCGCAGTGCAAACAGAATCACCATGAAGGCACATGTCTAGAATTATTCCAAGCAATTGGATGCTTCGAGCTCACATTCATTGAAGCCTAACAAGCATCCAATATAATTTTTGAAGTAAGATTGCTCAAATCGTGAATAAAGACAGGCCCATTGTTGGATGATAACACATTCTGTAGCAACGAGGTATTTATAGATTGGGAATCCGACATGATTGTAGGAATTTAGAAGCTGTGTAATTCCAGTTGAGAGACTGTCAAAAGTTACATTATTAATGAGTAGAACGCTGGTGCTTCAATAATGACTCTTGTGCTACACCCAAGACAACAGTAAGACCTGTGAGGCATTGCATGCATAGTCGTGAAGTTGTATACATGGTCATACTGACAAGACCGACTGTTAAAAATGCCATTTAGGAACAACGCAACACATTTTGTTGCTGTGAAGCTTACTGAGCTCAACAAAACCTGTTGCCACTCCGCTGACACATATTGTTAGGAGGCAGTTGAGGAATTGTTGGTGGCATTTTGCCCCACAAAGGCAGCCGATCCGGTGATTCTGGGTTAATGTCGGTGCACAGCCGTTGGATTATGCCAGTTGCATGAACAAGAATCATTCATGCACCGTTGACCCACCATTGACCCTCAGTTTCAGGATGTGGTAGGGATGATGTCGCGAACATTTTTTCCGAGAATGGTGGCCAATAGTTCGATTATGGGTTATTGTCACCACATAACCCTGGGATTTTCCAGAATGCAAGGCCAGAAATCATTGACACTCCATTGACGCTCACTTTTGGACATAGTAGCGATGATTTTGCAATGGTTGTTGCCTAGAACGGCGGCCAATAGTTCAATTATGGGTTAATGTCGCCGGAGAGCCCTTGAATTTTTCAAGATGCATGCACAAAGGTTGTTGACGATCTGTTGACGCTCATTTTTAAGACATAATAGGGATGTTGTCGCAAGCATTATTGCCTACAATGGTGGCCGATAGATTGCTTATGGGTTAATGTTGCTGCTTAACCGTTGGGTTTTGCGAGATGTAAAGCGTAGAATCGTTGATACTCTGTTGACACTCAGTTTTAGGATGAGGCAAAAATTGTGTCGTTTGTCTTTTTAGCTATATTGCCAACTGATACATTTACTTTGGCAGGCGGTGACTATGTAGCCCTTCGATTGTTGGAAGTTTAGCACAAGAAATAGTTGATGCTCCGTTGATCATCATTTTTAGGAAGCGGCAAAGAGCATGTCATTTGCCTTTTTGGCTATAACACAGACCAATGCATTTACTTTGGAGGGATGTGACAATGGAGCACTTTGATTGTTGAATGTGTAAGACTAAATATCACTGACGCTCTGTTGACACTCACATTACACACATCGAAATAGCCTTCGTACACTCAATCATTGTATGCAACGAATTGCATACCCATTATTGACATCCAATATTGCGTTTCTAAGTATGATCATTTGCATACAGAAGCTTTGTGGCCTCTGAATATCTGATCAACCTCTAATAACGTTATCTGAGTGACAGATGATGTGGCCTTATCACAATCCTGCGCGTTCGGCTGGCAATTTACGATAGGTAGATCATTTCACTCCTTTTTGATTAACATAGCTTGATTTCCTCACCTTTCCTCATGCAGCTCCTTCTCCTCGATTTCCATGACTTACCATAAGCAATTGTAAATATCTCCACCACGTGCACCAAGCCTGTGTGGAGAGTTGTGCAGTTGGATGCATGGATGAATGCAGCATGACGGTCGTTATTCAGACAGATTCACATTGAGCACTGACCACTCCTTCTATGACTCGTATGACATCACTCAGCTAAGTTTTGGTAGTATATTTCATCACTACCATAGCATTTGTACTCTCACTAAACAATAATCGGCAACAGTAATCAAGCTTATAGGCCATCTTATAACCCAATTTCGGTTCTAGAACTTTCACTTGGTGCGTTCGACCCTTGCACATGCACAGATGAATTATCATGTCTTACAATATGGTCACAGTAATCAAGTCAAAGCTGACATGTAGCAACATTTGTACACAAATTGCTTTTCACCGAGACATGACTTCAAAAATTACAATTTATCTATCTCTTCCTCCGATGACGCAGGGGACATTACCATGCGTTTGTCGGAATCTGATTTCTATATGGTGATTAGTTGGGGAGGCTATATGCAGGGGTTAAAGCTTCCGGGTTCAACAGGCTTTGCTTTCTGAATAGGTGATGAATCGGGCCCCACGGCGGGCGCAAGCCCGGCAATTCCTTTGTTCTACTGTGGCTTCCCAGAAGCTAGGCCAAAATGACTGCTTCCTGGACGAGAAGTCCTGTGTGGTATTTGCAATATTCCTGGGACGATATCAACACACTCCATAGGCTGTCTAAATGATGTCGGTGCAGGTGCTGCTTCATCATCTGTAATTTGAGGTTCAACTACTGCGGGAACTCCCAATTCAGATGTGCCGGACCTTATATCTCTTTCATGGAAGCAGTCGGCTGCATCCCCCCATCCCGGTTTTGTGAATTCATCAAGCTTCATCTGCTTCTGCTGATACCTCTCCATCCGCTGCTGTACCATTTTGGAGATTGTGCCCATAACCCAGCCGTATTCGTCATCTTCGCTCAGCTTGCCCTGCTCTGTCTCCTCATCATCATCATCTTCCCCATCCTCCCCATCGTGGGAACTTGCAAGATTGCTCAGACTGTCTCTGATCGCAACCATCATCTCCTGAGACGGCTTTTTGGGCTCTCTGGTTGTCAATCCCGCATTTTCAGGTGTCCAGGTATCTTCCTGCTCCTGCTGAATTGCTGCCACTGCGGCTTCAACTCATTTTGTTGTGCCAGCGGTTTCTCTCCCAACTTCATCCACGATCCATCTCTCTTTCTCTTCATTACTTGGGAAGTGTGTTTCTTGTCGTTTCCCGGCCGCAACCTTCTTTTTGGATTGCAACCTGTTCAATGCTCTAAGGGCTCGGACTCTGTCTGCTTCTAAGCCGCTCTTGCCTGCATTCGCTCGATGATGAAGTTGTGTTGACTGATTTGTCGATTTGCCGTATTTGCCTGCCGGAAGCGCCGAAATGTTCCTCTTTGGAGCCTTCAGCATTGTAGTTTGTGTTGACTTTGTTGTTGGGCCAGATGTTGGAAGTTGCAGGATATGGACAATATGGAGGCAAGCTGCGTCTTTTATGTCAAGGTTGGTATGTTTAATCATCTTGAACAAAGCAAAATCTGCCTTTTGACTCTCAATACAATGGGAACAGTTGGGCTAACCATACAACATGACATGATTTTGAACGTCAGTTTCATGTAATATCCCCGGGATTGTTTGAGATAACTATCAGCAGACATCCCTTCCCTCGAATAATGTACAAGTTGGCTGCTATGTTTCCCATTCTCGCATGAGGCTAACTATATATTCTTAAGGACTTCCCACATCTTTTCGTTATCATCTTCCTCTCCTATTCCACACCACCAGATTGTGGCTACACAAACAACTCGCCAAGGTACCAGCGGATCCGAATCGAGCCGATCAACGGGCGCTTCATCCAATCCATCACTCATTGGCACACAACAAGACTGCAGACACCAGCTAGTCCACCGCGATGCTGCCAATGCAGTGACTTAAAATCTGACCCTTGATTTACATTTAAAATTTGTCCATAAGACCAGAAGCAGCAAGGATAATAAGCAGTATGCAATTGGATGTGGGTATATCCATAGTGTGGTAAACGGCCGTCAACTACCTGTATAACGGACACCTCGTGTATGTAGAGAGCTACGTGACCAATTTATCGCTGCCCGCAACAGGACACCTCCCTGGTCCACCAAGGCATCTATCCCCACAGTCCGCCAAATCCAACCTCATGAGATTGTCAACTGTGGGATTGTCGCAGATCAATTGAGCAATATGCATCCCCGGGAGTGGACGAGACGAGCAATAATCACCTTAGGGGAGGCTATGGAAGTGTGTATGGTTGATGTACTAGCCCAATCTTATTGTTAACAGCAACAACTAATTTCTTGTAGGGTTTCATCATGTCTGCTACTATGGCAAGGCAAGGAGGTCTGGTACAGCTGGAACCATCTGACATCCGCCTTGCTTTGAATATTGCCAAAATGGCCAAAGGAGGATTTCCGCACTTTGCTATAAAGGTAACGCAATATCTGATCAAGAAGCCCTGTGCTGAAGTCCGAGAAGAGAAGACAAAGGTAGTTGAGTATCCTGAGCATAAACTGGTGAAGGTTGCGATAGAAAGACCCCTGGCAATGCTTTGTCAAAACCACCCGGATGGATGCCTTCCTTGCCGAAATGGCACCGCACAGAATCTGCAGACACGCAAGGGATGCAAGGGAATAGATGCAGCTGGACACAACCGACGCAGATAGCTGACTCCAGCGCCGACGCGATCTGTGCCCGGAACAGCACCCACACCACCTGGTAACAATGGCGGAGCTCAATGTTCCCAAATAGTCAATTTGCCGGCTGGATATGTGTATTGACATACTTCTCCCCAATGCGCTGATTTTTTTACCCATGATGCATATGCCCAGGATAGCCAGTACGATACAGATTTTGATCCAGATATGCTGACTGATGAAGGAACATCCACTGGTTAGTACTCTATCCACTGTGTGGTAATGCAGCTGACATCCATTTTGAAGACGAGAGCAGCCGATTGAGTGAACCTGCATGTGATATTGAGCATTGATGAAAAGGAATGGGATTTTGGAGTGTATTATTATCTACAATTAGCGGACACTGTAAAGTATATTTTAAAGGATATATTTATATGTATTATTAAAAAACAATGTAGTGATCAAGGAGAAAGTAAATGAATACACTAGAAAGGCTGCCAAAACAATGTGAATGATAGACTACACCAAATCAAATGATTGGATGTTGTGGATACACCTGTGGTAAAATGAGTGTCAATGGAGCGTCAACGATTTTAGCTTATGTAAGTCTGGTGATTAAAAACTGATTTGGTCGTGGTTATACATAAGCCATTCATTCGCTGCCTTGTAGGCAAAAATCATTGCGACACGCTCCATACCTCATCTTGAATATGAACATCAACAGAGCATCAACAATTTTTGGTCTTGCAAGCAAGGTAATTGTAAAGTGATTCGATTGCTATATAGCATAACCATTACATTGGCTACCATTATAGGCACCACAGCAGGTGACACGGTCACTGCCCCATTCTGCAAATGAGCGTCAACCGAGTGTCACTGATTTTTGGCTTTGCATCTTGGGTTTTCTAAGTATTGATTTTTGGTAATAATTCAGATAGGAAGTATTGGCGGCCTTTTTAGGCAAAGCACTGTATGAGATGTTGGTTACCACATCATGAAAATGAGTGTCAACTGAGCGTCAACAATTTTTCGTGTTCTAAGTCAGCTGATTACAATGTTATCTGGTAGTGGTTAGGCATAATGGATGTATTGGCTGCCTATAGAGGTGAAAAAAACAGTACCACAGTCATTGCCCCATTCTGAAAATGAGCGTCAACTGAGTGTGAATGATTCATGGCTGTGCATCTTGGGTTATCTACGTGGCGATTGGTTGCAGACATCCACAAATGACGTATCAGCCACCTTCAGAAATAAAAGCAACAGAGTCACGCTCTCTGCCCCATCCTGAAAATGTGTGTCAACGGAGCCTCAACCATTTTTGGTCTTGTATCTCTGGTAATCTAAGTGCAGCATTATAGAAATAATTCATCTCTCATGTAATGGTGGCCTTTTCAACCTAAACAGTGCATGATATCTTCGTTACACCATCTTGAAATTGAGCATCAACGGCAAGTCATCAATTTTTGGTCTTATATATTGCTTAATCAAGGCATCGCGCAGAGATATGACATCATAACTGAACTATTGACCGCCTCAGTACTCCTGAATACAAAACACAAATCGAAACACATTTATTCCAAAATAACTGAGGTCGCAACCTGCAAAGTGATCAACAGGGTACTCCTGGATCCTTATTCAGCGACTTCGATCAGATACAATTATCAAACAGCACAAGCAAGAGCATTATATAAATCTACAGATGGACGCGCTGGACAAGGCGGTTAGAACCAGCCCAATTTAGACGGGTTGCGAGATGTCCAACAAACCTTACCCAAATTGACAGTTCGGGTATATTGACGACCCAAACCACCAATTTGGTGACGATTTATTTCTAACCTGGACCCGGACCTGAAGCGGCCGTCCGCAACCATTGCTAACACTACACGAGATGATATCTGCCGGAGGCAGTCAAACACCACAGCCGAGACACTTTGCCAAAAGTCATTGTAAGGCAGTTTGCTCAACCCAATAACGGGATATTGGCAGGCGATGACCCAGCATTGGATACAATGAACACAGAAAACAACTCGGAAATGAAGAGAGAGGCAGAGGGAAGAAAATTGCACAGAATGGCCAAGGTCCACGACTTTTTGAAGATGTGGCAGGGCAGCCAAAACCTCCGTGCTACGCTGAAGGAATCTCGCGCAGAAAACAAGCAAATGACAGCCGGAGGATACATTTCGGATACAGACGATATCATCACAGCATCCTGGTCACTCTTTCAACATCATGGTGCGGTGGCATTTAAATGGTCGGAAAGATCACCTTTGCCACCAGCTTTGTCTGCAAAGGACCACCCTGGAGGATAGTGTTAGCAACAGTTCCGGACCATCACTTCAAGTGCAGGTCCGTGTCTGAACTGAACCATCGCCCCATTGGTGGTCCAGGTTGTCAATACACCGGAACCGTCAACTCGTGTATGGTTCGATAGAAATCTTCCAATCTGTCTGGATTTGGTGGGTTGTCAGCTGGTCGCCCAGTGGGTCCATCTATTGATTCATATATCGCTCATGATTTTGCAGTTTGATAATTGTGGCTTATCAAAATTGGGTATTCAACAGCCAATATTTCGTTTTTGCATGTTTGGCAGTTTGCGATATCGATTATTTTGGAATCCAAGTTATTCCTTTGATATATTGTATTTTTGCGTATCAAGGCGGTCAATAGTTCTTCTATGTGCTCAAATATCCACGAGATGCCTTGATTACCACATATGGAAGACCAAAAATCGATGACACTCCGTTGACACTCATTTTCAGGATGCGCCCGGGAGCGTGTCTCTGCTGTGTTTGCCCCTAAATGCAGCCAATATCTCATCAATGGATGTCTGCAACCAATCAGAACTTAGATTAACTGAGATGCAAAGCTGACAATCGCTGACGCTCCGTTGACGTTCATCCTCAGAATGGGGCAGTGACCGCATTGCCATCTCTTTTGCCTATACAAGCTGCCAATATGTCGGTTGTGCCTAACAGTGACCAAATCACTGTTCAATTACCGTACGTACAAGACCTAAAATTGTTGATGCTCCATTGATGGTCATTCTCAGAATGGGGCAGTGACCATGTTGCTGTCTCTTTTGCTAATGAAAGCTGCCAATATGTCGGTTTTGCCTAACTGCGACCAAATCACTATTCAATTACCATACTTGCAGGACAAAAAATCGTTGATGCTCTGTTGACTGTCATTCTCAGAATGGGGCTGTGACTGTGTTGCTGTCTCGTTTGCGTATAACAGCTGCCCATACATCGGTTGTGCCTAACAGCGACTAAATCACCATTGAATTACCATACTTGCGAGATCAGAAATCGTTGACGCTCCGTTGACGCTCAATGTCAGAATGGGGCGGTGACCGTATTGCTATCTCTGTTGGCGATTGAAGCTGCCAATGCATCAGTTATGCCTAACAGCGACCAAATCACTATTCAATTACCATACTTACAAGGCCAAAAATTGTTGACACTCCGTTGACGCTCATTTTAATGTATTATCCATTCAACATCTACAGTCAGCGATGATTATTTTCATAATGTTTCCAACTTATTTGTTGACTTTCAACCAGATTGAGACTCCGCGATGTGCCAAAGCCGAGCCCAGATATGTTTTTTCACTGTTCGCTCTCATACGATCAAAATCAACATATCTTGCTACAAGAGCCATTTGGCCTCCAATACATCGCTGTATGAACCGATATTCACAAGCGACTGCTCCCTATTCGCCCATGATATATCTCTAAATGCAACTCTTGGTCAAGCTACATACAGAAGCTGGCGACACATATCAACACATTCTGTCCATCTTGTTCTTAATTCCCTGATTCCTCCTCATTTGCAATGTATCGACCGTCTCCAACACCTTTTCAGCCTGCCTCTGTGACTTCCGTGTTGGCCGAATTTATCCAGGTATATTTGGTGGAGCAATCACATCTGGCTGCCCTGGGCTTTCCGGATCCTCAATGTGAATGTCTCACTCAATATCATATTCAAAGTCTGCCATGCAATCGTCTTCGCTGTCATTGGGATAATCCAAGTTGCCATTCCAGTTAAGCCGATTTTTGGTGTCCGAAATGCTTGCAGGTGCACTATCCGCATCACTTTCGACTGGATGATGGTCGATTCTTCTAATTCGGCAGATATTTAATATTTGAGATCATCCTTCAGGGAGGTCCTTTGCAGTGAAAGCTGGTGGCAAAGGTGATCTTTCCGATAATTTGAATGCAGCCGCACCATCATGTTGCACGAGTGAGCAGGATACTTTGACGATCTCTTCTGTATCCAAAATGTATTCTAATGCTGTCATCTGCTTGGTTTGAGCACATGATTCCTTCTGTGTAGCTCGTAGCTTTTGGCTGCCCTGCCACATCTCCAACAATTCATGGACCTTGGCCATTCTGGGCAATTGTCATTCCTCTGCCTCTCTCTTCATTTCCGAGTCGTTTTCTATGTTCACTGTTTGCAATGTTGGGTCATCGCCTGCCAATATCACATTATTGGCTCGAGCAAACAGCCTTACAATGACTATTTTGTGAAGGGTCTCGCCAGTGGTTTTTGACTGCCTGCAGCGGATAACATCTCGCCCAAGGGTAAAACTGGCTTCCACTCCGAAACCATGAGGTATGATAGAGAATATGTCTCGCACCACTTTAGAGAGATCAGCATACTTTGAGTGTGTTTCCTCTTGTTTTCGCCACCAGTCAGTGATATCCGGTAACCAAAATGTACTGCTAATCTCTTTTGGCTCACAGTGGTAACCATTGAGACATAGATTAACTTGCTCCCAGTTCTTTGGTGATTCAGGCAGTGAATTCAAATAGAGCCTGGCGGCAGCCAATCCGGGTGCTGCGCGATCGCGTCATCCGGGTGTCATTTCAGCCACATTGTTAGGTAGTAAGTATTCTTCATCATCGCTGGACAAATCATATCAATCAAAGGATGATTGACCGGATCCTGAAGCCGTTGCTGAGGGGAAGACGTTGTTGCTCATTTCACTTTCGGGGTCAATCACTGGCACAGATCCATGTTTGGCGCAGTATTCATTCTCCGCATACTTCAGAAATGTCTCTTGGTATCGGGTGGTATGTGAAGTCTCATCGTCATGATTAATAACCAATCCCTTGTACCACTTCGTAAACGATCGCAAAATGCTTAAACAATTGAGGATATGAGCTGAAATGTGAAGCATACCCGTCATTGGAGTGACTTCAGCATAATATTTGGACAGCTTCTGTTGCGCTAACTTCACGGTGATGTACAAGTCTTCCTTCCATGGAGTATTCTTCTTAGGCAAAGCTCACATAATGCCATCCATATGATCAAACATGTCATTCTAGACAGTAATAATGTGATACAATGTGACCATATGCCTCTTGAACATCCACAGGGTCCAGTATTGGAATGGCCTGAAAACTTCTATCACGTACTGGACAATGCTCCAATCATCCTGTGTTGTGAACAGTAGTCAGTAATCGTAGTATGTTGGATTTTGGAGCCCCTTGTGGGTAAATTGTCATAATCGGTAGGCTTGCTCAAGCATCTCCAGTCTCGAATTCCAACGTGTCTTCACCTCCACAATAGGTAGTACCGCCATGCGGACTTTGGCTGTTTGACAGTCAATGAACTCATTTCGAAGACCAGGTGTCAGCGTAATCAAACCTGCAAGCATTCTGTGCTAAATGAAGGTCAGTTTCAGGACGTTTAAAATATCTTGAAATACGTACTTTCTTAATTTTCTTTGGTTAACTTGGTCTCATGGCCGACACCTTGTTGATTCTAACATTGCCTTCTTTTCGCAGTCATTGACTCTTCCCAATGTCTATGCTTTCATTCTCTCCAAATTGTTGATCGCGCGCATGGGCTTCTCATGACTTCATGCGGCCTTTTACACTGAGACTGCTCATGAATGCACCTAAAGCTAGCTGTATGACTTGCGCCCTGCATGGTATGTGGTTCCTCAATGGAGGCCACTCGATTCCGGAGGACTCAAGGGTTGATTGCAGCTCACAAGTCATCGAGAAATTTGAGGAAGCATTATGAGTTGTAATTCCAAGCAAATGGCAGTCGGTAAGCTCAAAATGATCCAGATCATCTCTCAAATGTACGGCTAGCGCTGCTCCAGTATGTTGGCCCTTGACCTATCATCCTTGATTAGCTTTCCAAAAGTGCAAAAGAATATGTGATCAACCTCATCGAAAGCGAGTTAGACTTCTCGCAATACTCAATTTCGATCCATATAGTAAGCAATGACTGACATTATGGCTGATTTGTTCATTGATGTCCACCTGTCCAAAGCTCAGCTAACATTATTTTGTGATGGCAATTGCTCCTTAAATGTAGCCACGGACAATGTGTATTCCCTCCTGCGACTGTCGCTAATGGCGGTGGTGGACGGCAGTAGCAGCTCACTTCGCAATGCTTTATAACTCTGTCGTAGCTCGAGATTCAATATTGCGTTACTTGGAATATGAGCCGAAACAAATCCGAACATGAGGCAGCGATGCCAGGTGTCTTGGTGAAATTTGGAAGTTTCATAGTCTTTCGCTGCCAGTTTGGAGTGTTTTTCCTGTAAATTCAATCAATATGGATCAAACCTGAATGTCCAATATGAATTTCCTTTGCTATCTTACTATTGAAATTCCTCAACTTCCTTGTCTACTCAGGATGGCCAAAACAGTTTCATCGACCTTTAAACTGGTCCATTCGGTGAATTCTGACTCAGCTAATTGGTTTAACTTTGCGATAGAAGCTTTTGCCAGCAAGTGTTTGCCCATTGTGCTGGTCCCATGTTCTGATGGATGCCAAAGAACATGATGACAAACGATACATATAATGCCACATCTGCTGTTGTCCTCAATTCCGCAGTTCAAATTAAATCGGAACGAAGGAGCATGTCTAGAATTATTCCGAACAATCGGACGTTTCTAGTCTATCTTCCTTGAAGCCCACCATGCATCCAAGATGATTTGCAAAGTAAGATCGTTCAAATCAGGAATCAAGACACATTCATTTTTGGCAGAGATCATAACCTCTAGCAATGAGGTATTTCAAGATGTTGAATCCAACATTGCGGTAGGAATTTGATCGCTGGGTAATCCGACCAGCAAGACTGCCAAAAGTTACGTTATGGTAAAGTAGAATGTGGGTTCTTATACATTCACTCTAGAGCTACAAGCAAAATAAAGTCAGATCTGTGAAATAATGCATGCACATGTGTGAACTTGTATACAAGGACATATTGAAAAGACTGACCGCAGAAGACTCAATTCAGTTACAATGCGATGCAGTTCATTGCTGTGTAGCTTATTGGGCCCCCAGAAGAATGGTTGATGTTCCTTGGGAGCTCAATTGTAGGAGGCAGACACGATATCGTCACTAGCATTTCTGCCTGTACAGGCTGCCGATCAGTTGATTATGGGTTAACGAAATTCCATGGCCCTTAGATTATCTAAGATGCAAGACGAAAAATTGTTGACGCTCCAGTGACACTCATTTTGGGGAGGTGGTAGCATCATCGTCACTAACATTTTTGCCCATAGAGGCGGCCAATGCTTTGATTATGGAACAATTCCGATGCACAGCGCTTTGAGTGTCCCTGATGCAAGACCTACAGTCGTGAATGCTCCGTTGACGTTCATTTGTAAGAGGTGGTAGCGATATCAACCGTAGCACTTTTGCCCATAGATGTGGCAAATGCTATGATTATGGGTTGACGTGGTTGCATTGCCCTTTGATTATCCAAGATGCAAGACCAAAAATTGTTGACACTCTATTGACGCTCATTTCTAGGTAGTAGCAATGTTGTCAGTAGCATTTTTGCCAATCATGGCAGCCAATGCATTGTTTATAGGTTAACGGTGATGCACAGCGGATTGAGTGTCCATGATGTAAGGCCAAAAATTGTTCAGCCTCTGTCCAAGCTCATTTTCAAGAGATGGTAGCGATTTCGTCAATACCATTTTTGCCCATAAAGGCGGCGGAGACTCCGATGATAGCTCAATGTCATTGCACCGCTGTTTGAGTATCCAAGATGCAAGAACGAGAATCGTTGACGCTACGTTGACACTCGGTTTTAGTAGATAGTAGTGATGTCGTTGCTAGGATTTTTCGCCTTAAAGGCGGCCAATACTATGATTATATATCACAGCGACCAAGTCTCTTCTTGATTATCAGACTCACAAGACTAATAATCATTGACACATTGTTGACACTCATTTCCAGGATGGGTCAATGAGCATGTCACTATCATTTTTACCTATAACAACCGCCATTACAATCACTTTGGAAGGATATGACTATGCAGCCGTTTGTTTGCCAAAAATGTAAGCCCGAAAATCATTGATGCTCCATTGATGCTCAAGTTGATGACATACTAACAGTCAGTAGATGCTCAACAATTGTATGCAAAAATGCATACAGTCATTATTGGCAGCCAATAAATAGTTTCTATGAATAAACAGTTGCATCCAAAAGTTTCGAAGCCTCTTGATTTCTTATCCACCCCTAGACAAGTTATGTGAGTGATTAATGACGTTGACCAATCACGTTCGAGTGCTTTCGGCCTGCAATCAACCGCATCTAAATCCACACTCAAGTTTTTGATATAATGAGCCCGACGTCCTCACCTTTCCTCATCCAGCTCATTCTCTGCGAATTGCATGACCTACCATAAGCAGTTTTCAAAATGTTGACCATGTGCACCTGGCCTATGCAAATAGTTACGCAGTTGGATGCATGATCGAATGCAGCATGACGTTCGTCATTTATCGCGGTTTGCGCTGTGCTTTGACCACTCCATGTATAAGTCATATGACATCACTGACTTAAATTTTGATAGTTAGTTTCGTCTCTAATTTAGGTGTAATTGTCTGGCTTGACAGTAACCGGCAGGATGATATCACGTTCATTGGTTGTCAGTCAATGTGATTTGAAGTCTCGAACATTGGCATGGCCTATCTGACTGTTGCACATGCACAGACAAATTATCATATATCACAATGTTGTCACTCAAATCAAATAAATGCTGACATGTAGCAAAATACGTACACATATTGCTTTTGAAAGTGATACAACATCACAGCTGTCAATTTGCGTATTCATTCCACCGGCAGTGCGGAAGCCATCACCAGGTCATCGTCGGATACTAATTTCCATATGGTAATTAGCTTGGGATACTATGAGCAAGGGTAAAAGCATACGGGTTCAACATACTTTGATTTCTGAATCTTTGACGAGTTGGGCGATGGGGCGGGTGGCCGAGACAGAATACACTCTTGTGTCTGGGGTTTCCGCGAACCTAGCCTTGTATGAGTGCACCCTGGGTGAGAAATCACTTGCAGCATTTGCGATTGTGCGGGGACGCTATCAAGAGTCTTCATAGATTCACGTCATGCCATCGGCGCTGAAGAGGCTGCATCGTCTTCAGTGTCAGGTTGAATGGCAGCCGGAACCTTCAATTCAGTCATCCCATAATTCTTATCTCCCTCACGGAAGTGGTCAGCTGCGTCGCCCTGTCCTGGTTGCGTCTGCCGTTTGCAATGGTTCCAACCCGGGGGAACAGTTCAGTGTTAGGCTTGGGCCCGGAATTGAACCGTTCCAACGGGTTTTACCACGCGAAAACCCAGACCATTGCAATTGGGCTGGTTTTCCCACCAAAAACCCGGCATTTCAACCTGACAACATTGGCCCCAATTGAGTATTAGAGTTCTGATCATATCATGATATGATCAATACATAGATTGTGCAGTTTTCGCCGCTTTTTCACATCCCGCTTTCAGATTTGCAATCCGACCAATATTCGTGGAGTAGCTATTGAAAACCCTCGAATTTCGCTGAAAAGTTGCCCATATTTCACAGCCACTCAACGAATATCAGTCAGATCGCAAATCTGAATGCTGGAGGTGGAAGAGATCATAACACTGTACAAGCTGCGTATTCATCATGTACTGATAAGATCGGAACTCAAATCCTTAATTGCAGCCAGTGCTGTAGAAAGCATAAAGTTGGAACAGCGGTCCAGTTCCGACCCGGCCAATAACCCATAGTTCTATGTCCGGTCCGGGTTACAACCCCGCGAACACATAGTGGGTTGGGTTTTTGGACTGGTCTGGAGCCGATCCGAATCGTTTATCCGGTTCAAACCTGGACTGCTGGCGGGTTACCTGGACCCGTTGCTAACACTTGTTGTGTCAAATTGTGAAGCTACATCTGGATCTGTCGAAAACCCTTCATGCGATGCGGAACTGTTCTCGAGATTGTGCTCATCACCCCGCTGGGTTCATCATCATCGCAAAGCTTGCCCAGATCAGGATCTTCTTCATCATCATCCTCGTGTTCCCCATCCTCCCCATCATCAGAAGTTGAAAGATTGCTCATACTATCTCTGATGGCGTTCAACATCTCCTCAAATGTTGTTTCAGGCTTTGTGGTTGTCAATCCTGCCTTTTCAGCATTTCTCATTCCTTTCTGCTCCTGCTTGATTGCTCTCTCTGCGTCTTCAACTCGCATTCTTGCCTCATAGGTCTCTCATTCCACATAATCCTTGATCCATTCCTCCTTCTCTTCATGGCTTGAATAGTGTGTTTCTCGTCATTTCCCCGCCGCAAACTTCTTTTTCGATCTTAAGCTGCGCATTTCTCCATGGGCTCGGTCCCTTTCTGCCTCCAAACCCATCTTGCCTTCATTCCCTTGATGACGTCATCATGTGGAGCGCTTTGTCGATTTGCAGTATTTGCCTGCCAGTAGTGGCGAAAGGTTCTATTTTGGAGCATTGACCATTGTATTTTGTGTTGACTTTGTTGACAGGCAAGATGTTGGATGTTGCAAGATATGGACCACATACAGGCAATGTGCATCTTTTATGTGGAGGTTGGTACGCATAATCGACTTGAACAAAGGAAAATCTGCATTTTGACCATCACTAAATTGGGAATAGCAATGCTAACCATACATCATTACACGATGTTAGCGTCTGTTTCATGTAAGATCCCAGGGAATGTTTGAGACAAACATCATCAGACATCCTCTCCATTGAAGAATGTACTGTTTATATCTCACAACCACGAGATTTCAGCAGTCGTTCACTGTGATTTATCCGTGTTAACAAACACAAAGCATCGGACCGACTTGGTGCACAGCGCAGGATGGTTGGAAACCCCTGCAACTGGTACCTATATGCAGCAGGATTCATCTTGTGTAGAACGTGCAAGTTGGCTGTTACGCATTCCATTTTGACTTGCAGCTAACTATATATTCCTCAGGACTTCCCACTTGCTTTCGTTATCTTGTTCTTCAGGACTTCCCACCTCTTTTCATTATCATCATCTTTTGACTTCCATAGCAGCAAATCATGGGTCCACAAACACCTCAGCAAAGTGAGAGTGGAAAAGAATCGAGCAGAACGATGGGCACTTCATCCAATATGCCACCCACTGATACCCAACTATAATGCAGACACCACTTAGTTCACCGTGATGCTGCAAATGCGGCCATCAAAAATATGACCCTGGACTCACAGTTCAACATTGTCCCTAGAACCGGAAGTAGCAAGAATAAGAAGCAGCACGCGATTGGATGTGAGTATAGGCGGATCGAGGTAGACGGCTGGCAACTAACGATATAGCAAACAGCTGGTATACATAGAGAGCTCCGTAACCAATTTATAACCGCCTGTAATGGTAAACTTCGATGGTCAACCAAGGCATTTGTCCCCACGGTCCGCAAAATCAATTATCATCGTGTAGTCAGCTCTGGGGTTTTCGCAGGTGAGTTATGTGATAACAATCCCTCGGCGTGGACCAAACAGGGTTTAACCACCTCGGTGGATGCTACGGAAGTGTATATGAGAGAGGTAATAGCCGAATCTGATATGTAGACGCAGCAACTAATTTCTTATAGGTTTTCGACATGTCTGCAACTATGGCCAGACAAGGAGGTCGGGTACAGCTAGAACAGTCTGACATGTGCCTTGCCTTGAATATGGCCAAAATGGCCAAAGGAGGGTTTTCATGTGCCACACTAGAGCAAACACTGTTGCTAATCAAGTAACCTCAGGCCGAAGTCAGAGAAGAGAGGATGCAGGGAGTTGAGTTTCCTGGGCATAAAAATGTGAAGTCTGTAATGGAAAGACACCCCGCTATGCTTCATGAAAATCAAACAGATGGCTGCCTTCCTGGCCAAAATGGCACAGCACAGAATCCCCAGAAACGTTGGAGGCACAAAGGCACGGGTGCACCTCCACCAGAGCAACTCAGACAGCAAACACCAGAACCGACGCCACATCCGCCAACAACACCACCAGTCACTCCCGGTGTCAATAAGTGAGCACACTTATCCGTAATCGAAGGTGTGCCACCCGGATATGTGTATATACATACTCCCCCTCCCAGCGCTCAATTTTTCCATCATGATGCATATGACAAGAATCGCAAGTGCGATAAAGATTTTAATCCAGATTTGCTGACTGATGAAGGATCATCCACTGGTTGGTACACTATCTGCCGCGTGGTAATGCAGCTGCCATCCATGTTGCAGATGACGGCAGCTAATTGAGCGAACCTGACAGTGAGGACGAGCATTGATGGAATGGAACGGGATGTTGGGGTGTATTATTATCTACAATTAGCAGACACTTTAAAGTATATTTTAAAGGATATATTTATATGTATTATTAAAGAACAATGTAGTGCTGAATGAGACAGTACATGAAGACGGTACAAAGGCAGCCAAAACACGCTTAATGATATATTAGGCCAAATTAAATGATAACATATTGTGGATACACCCATGGCAAAATGAGCGTCAACAGAGGGTCAACAATATTTGGTTTTGTATCAGGGTACTTGGTGTGGCAATCGGTTGTGGCCATTCACAAATGTGGTATTGGCTGGCTTTATACGCAAAAGAGAGAGCCACATGCTCGCTGCCCCATTCTGAAAATGAGCGTCAATGGAGCATCAATGATTTTTGGTCTTGTAAGTCGGGTAATTCAAATGCGATTTTGTCGTTACTGTACATAATCAATGTATTGGCCGCCTTTGTTGGGAAAAGAGATAGTGATTCGCTCCCTGCCCCATTGTGACAATGGGCGTCAACCATGCGTCAACCAGCTTTTGCATTTCATCATGGGTAATCAAAGCGCGATGTGTCGGTCATTGTCTATATACGATGTTTTGACAGTTTTTCTAGGCCAAAACAGTCATGAACTCTTTGTTGCATCATTGTAAATGAAATAACTGGTTACTGTCCAGGAGGCAGTCATGGGAACGTCGCTTGCTCATCTGCCTGGAGATGCTGCCAATTCCTCCTTAATAGAGGTCTGCAATCATGTGCCACTTAGATTACCCAAGATGCGAAACCTTGAATCATTGATGCTCAGTTGCCGCTCATTTTCAAGATGGGGCAGGGAGCATGTCACTTCTTCTTTTGCCTATAAAGGAGGCCAATACGGTAGGTATGACTATCAGCAACCAATGGCCACTCCGATTACCCAGGATGTAACACCAGAAATTATTGACACTCTGTTGATGCTTATTTCCAGGATGGGGCAGAGAGTGTATCTCTCCAATTTTTGATTTCAAATGTGGCAAGTACATCCAAAAAGATCAACGACGTACCATCATTAATATTTTACAATTAACTATAGAATATGTGAGTGGGTCCATAAATAGAACAACCCGAAATGCAGAACTGGAGATTGGACCTGGTGGGTCTAGCCAAACCCAGCGAATCCCGTGGGTTGACAAGGACCCAGTCCGGCTTTGGACTGCGAAGACACAGCTGGTCAGGTGGTTGGACGTGTCTGGAACTGAATCAACCTGTGTTTCCGGTTCGAACCTGGACCACTGGCAGGTGTCCCGGACCGGTTGCTAACACTAGTTACATGGTGGCATTTGGGCAGATCCGGTGTGGTGGGAAACTTTATCTCCTGTGGCAGGTGGTAAGCACCTGTGCCCACACAATTTGTACCAGGCCGTGATCGAAGAAGTGATGAAGTATGGGGAAATTAATAACACAGAAGAATAGAAAAGCAAAAAACAACCAGATGATTACTATTCTCCAATTCCAAGTTGCAATACTATATCAACCAATTTTTTCGGTCTGGAAACACAGCACCCAATTCCTCCTGATCTCCACTTGCCAACTCTTACGGCACCGAACCGGCAATCAAGTCGAGTACTTGTGGGTCGTACCATGTCGGCGTAGGTTATGGTCAGAATCACCAGGGTGGTAGAGCTTCCACTCATGACTAGGTATGGATGAGAGCTTCCGCTGCTGGCATTGGTCGTAGCCATCAATAATATATGTCAATCGCAGTCATGTCTCTTTTGACAACGTCTTACCCCTAAGTTTGTCTAAAATGGTTATACTTACCAAGTTGAAGTGTACTAGTGCTGTCTGAGTTTTGTGCAGTGCTTCCGCATGCTCTGTACGGCATATCTTGCAGCTGACAGTCATTGGTAGTTGACATTGACTCATAGATGCTACTTGACTAGGTTATCTTCATTGGAAGTCTCCTTCGGTGGTGATCCGGTCAGCTACATAGTTGCTCCTGGTATGCTGCTTCTGTATAATCTTGGAAGTCTTGGTAGACTTGCCTCTCAGCATACTCTTGACTGGTTAGTACAACCGCTTGTTAGACTTGTCAGTGTGTATCTCGGCAGAGTGCCTTCGGGTAGGCTTTTGACTCATTGCTAGGACTTGACTGATCTGACACAGCTATCTCACACTTGTTGAATATTTATTACTCCATCGACGACTTCATGATATCGACTGTCAATTGCCATCATGGCTCAGTAGAAGTGTAAGCATAATTCAGGTTCGTATTGGTAATCACTGTAATTCAACAAATAATGTTGATCAGGCTATCTTCCTTTTGCTATGGTCATTCTTCTGTGTCACCCTCTGCCCAGTGACTATCCTGACGTGCTCTGCCTGTTGACCTACCATTGTGTGAGACTTTCTGATGCACTCAATCTTGACATCATTGAAACGGCTATATGTCATTGTGACTGATTCCACAGGGTGACTTGATGTCATATGAGGTGTTCCAATGTGCTCAATGATGACGTCATTGTAACGGCTATGCCTTGTCGTGACGTCTTCCGCTTGTTGCCTTACTGTCATATGAGGCCTCCTAGTGTGCTCACTGTCGATGTCATTGCAAAGGCGTCTCTTCATATCTTTGGGTAATGATACATGCTTCAGCTCTTGGCATTGGCATAGTCGTCGGTTCGGATACGTGACTTGCTGGTGACAATTCGACAGTCGTAGAATGCACCAATTGCATCAGGTGTGGGCGATATGACATTGATCCACAACTAGCATGTAAGCTTCACAGCAGATAGTCATTCTCACAGTGATAGTAGTGCACTTCTGCTCTCGGAATGCCACTTTTCACAATGTATATGCAGATTTCGCCATCTGTAGATGCGGTATTCAGTAGAGTCTTGGTGGACAGCTTCTTGGCGAAAGTCGTTCGGATGATAGCTTCAGTGCATTCTTGGTCAAGTTCCCTGTGGTGATCTATGTAGGCAGCTTCAGTAGAATATCTATTTGTTTCTCAGTAGTCATGTGGTATGCCTCCGGTAATGTGGTTTGACATTCTGTTAGGATCGCCATTCGGCAATGTTGTTGGATCCTTCGGCATGCCATTTGGTTAACGTGTCGGTCAGTGCCCTGATATTGTAAACCTCCCGGTAATCCTCTCGATCTGGATGTGAAGTTCATTGGCAGTGATATCCATCGCTGTGATATATTGGAGATCATCTGTTGGTAGCTATATTGACTGTGTCTTGTGATGCGATTCGGCACACTATTTAGTATGCTCGGTGATCATATTCAATCTCGTTTGGGGCCAATTCGGTAGTCATATTGCAGTCATTCAGTAGCTTATTTGGAACTGCTTGAGTAGGCATATTGCAGTCATTCGGTATCTCATTTGGAAATGCTTTGGTATTCACATTTGCCCTTGTTCAGCATGGATTAGGCTCATTTCACTTGTCATCTATCTAGTGCATGTAGAGGTAGTGTTAGCAACGGTTCCAACCCACTAGAACAGTTCCGGGTTAGGGTTGGGACCGGAACCAAACCGTTGCAATTGGGCCGGTTTTACCACCAAAAACCCGGCATTTCAACCTCACAACGTTGGCTCCAGAAAAGTATTTGCATTCTGATCGTATTGTGATATAATCAATACGTAGATTGTGCAGTTTTAGCCGCTCTTTCACCTCCCGGTTTCAGATTTGCAATCCTACCAATATTCGTGGAGTAGCTATCGAAAACCCGTCAATTTCGCTTAAACTTTGCCCAAATTTCACAGCCCCTCAACGAATATCAGTTGGATCACAAATCTGAATTTTGGAGCTGAACGAGCTTGTAAAACTGCACAATCTGCATATTCATCATGTCCTGATAAGATCAGAACTCAAATACTTAATTGCAGCCAAAGAAGTAGGAACAGTACAGTTGGAACCGTTGTCCAGTTCCAACCCGGCCAAATACCCACGGTTCAATGTCCGGTCAGGGTGACAACCCCAGCAAGACAAAGTGGGTCTGCTTTTTGGATGGGTCTGGATCAGGATGGAACCGGTTATCCGGTCCAAACCCGGACTGCTGGCAGGTTACCTGGACCCGTTGCTAACACTATGTACTGATCTACTGGATATCCATGGTTTGCTAAGTGAACTTATAGTCTGCCATACCAGGGTGCGCTCACTGTCTCTCCTCCGGGTGTACTTGTCGATTCATCTATAGGTGTGTTTGCCATCACATCACTAGACTGGGTTGACTTGTTGTTATTCTAATGCTTTGTTCCTGCACTTCCGGGATTGTAATTGGTTGCAGTAGGGGTTGTTTGATTTTCCAGCACGGTCATTCCTCTCTTGTGGAAGTCATTGCTCTGCCAGTGACTAATTACATATTGGTTCATAGGGAGCATTGATTGAAAGGGCTCTATTCAGGGTTGAATCCAAAGGTGATTTGTAGTCATCAATTGTCATCATTGTAGTATAGTGTGGGATGGCCAAGTCTGAGTTGGGATTGTACATGGGAGTATTCTCGGTAATCTAACTTCGACCCAGACATGGGATTGTATCTGGTAATGTAATAGACATTGTAGTTGGTAATGCAATTGGCATTGTATTCAGCATTGTAATCTGCATTGCAATTGGAATTGTAATCTGCATTGAAATCAGCATTGAAATCTCTGCCATATGGCACCTGATTTGGTCTCTTGAACAGTGGTCGGGATTGTACTCAGTACACCAAAGCAGCCAGTAAATATGTTCCATGTATGTCACCACAGTCATCGATTGATTGTCATCCATCTCTGAGGATCTCCAAGATGGGTATATAGGTGCTTCAAAGTCCAATTCCCATAGTCCCAATGATAGCTCTGCAGGGACGTCATCTATCGTATCTGGGACATTATCGCATTCCCAGGCTTCAAATAGCTTCATATGTCTTCGACATTCCTAAGTCTGCTCTTCACTTTCAACTGTCTTCTGTCATCGGGGTTCTCTCTGAACTGCTGACTTCCATGTAGTTGTATGGCTCTGAGTCTCCTACATCCATGTTAGCCAAAAGAATCAAAGTACGGATTGAAGTCATGGAAGGGAACATCCAGAAGGCCTTGTCATTAATGGTTCACCGAGAAAGAGGCCAAGCCCCACTGCCCAGCCACTCCCTTGGGGTCTCGGCGAGTCAGTAGCAGTTATAGAAGTGTCTTGCTGGAGAGGCATTTCTGCCCCAACCACTGCCACTGCTCTCTGCTCATCACATCCAGCACTGGGGTCTGTATTCTCACCTGGTGGATCCAGAGTGATGCCTTCCAAATTCGCTCCCATCAGCCCTATCCATTTGCCAATCTGTAGGGTACATACTACAATGACTTCAATGCTAGTTAGAAGATTGTCGATGAGGTTGCTCCGAGGGTCTGTATACCTCGACAGCGACCCAGAAGCGGGTCTTGACAATATCATCTTCAGCTTCAGAGACCTTCAATGTCACTGCTGTAGTCTTCAGTGTCACGTGTTCCACTCCACTCGCACTCAGTGATCGCAGGGATGTCAATCGAGCCTAGTCGATATCAGGATTTTGTTTGTGCAAACATGGTAAGCCTCATACTGACTCATATGCCCACATGAGAACTAGTATGTTTGATTTGTCTACCGGTGTGAGAAAGTCCAAGTACTGGACGGCAATCTGCCTCTTATTCCGGCTGTCATTTGCATGGTGCTTCACTCCTTCATTCATTCCCAGGGTGGTGATGTGTGCCATCTGATGAATTATCCAGAGTCACTTCGAAAGCCTCAGAGCCATAAAGATGCCGGTTGCGTGATGGTCACTAGTAGCCTGTATGCGTTGCGTCATGCCATTTATATCTTATTTGTACACTGTGAACTATGTTGTCCAAATCTGATGGTTCAGTGCCACATAGATATTGACTTAATGTTCTTGCCTTCAGGCTCTCAAGGTCGATTCTTCATTTTGGTGTGATCCGATTGGATTGAACTTCATCCAGAGTCACCATTAGTCCCTCCATCACCCTCTTCTGCATGTACAGCTCCATTTGTTCAAACATCCCCCACCAGGCGAGATGCCATGGAATCCAACATTTAGCTTGCTGAGTATCGAAGGATGATTGGCGCTCGATTCGTCGATTGCAGCTTTGGTCATTAATGTAGTTGCAGTCGAAGATTATTCATAGGGTAGGTGAACTTTAATTGTCCATAATACTGGCGCTCTGAGGTCACCATAGTCATTGTAGTCGTACCAGTCATTATAGTTGGTCGGTGGAAATGTGTCTGACTGTGACCACAAATGCACTTCACACTGCACGATGAATGGCCTCTATATGTTCGATTCAACGGACGGAAAGCTTCTCATCTTCAATGTCCTTGAATCGTAACGTGTCTTCTACGTAAGTGCACTTTGATTGTGCAGACATTCCTGACAGTAAGAGTGCGTCAATTGTATGCTGTCTTCTAAATAAGTGGACTTTGCTTCAGTAGACATTTGTAGCAGTAAGAGTGCTTCATTCATAGATAGATCGTCCTCTGTAGGTATTCTTCGCTCGAGTAGTGTATGACATATAAGTAGTCATATCTGTGCGGACTCAGAAATCGTCAGTCAACTGTGGATTGGGCGTTTGATGTTGCAGTATTCAGGAGCAGGATGACTCTGTCCCTGATAGGTACTTGGACTGGTGATCACGCTCAATGGACTGGTAGGAATGGTATCTGAACTCAATTAGATTGACTGTATTCAATTTTTTTTTTGAGCTGGGTCAAACAGTGGTGTTCTGTACTCATGATAATCATCATCTTTGTTGCTGCTGACGTGCCTTATGTGCCACTCAGAGTCTGATCTCTACTCAGCTATCATCAGGGAGCTTAATTGAATGATAGAACAGTCAATGCTTCATGCTTCACAGAAATAATGCTTTGATAGCTCATTTAGAGGTCAGTAATCTCAATTGTTGACTACATGAGGTCATGTATCAGACGAAGGGGTAAAAACTTGTCAACTCATAATCCCGTGAGCAAAATATATCTGTTTATTGAAAAAAGTGATAATTGTGTAAGCACAGATATGCCTGCGTTCGGCCCCATAGTTCTACATACAGTAGTTATAGGAATACTGTTTCAAACGTGGATGGGAATGATAGTAGACGTAGACATATCAGTAAAATTGTCACTAGAGATGTAAGGCTTGTCGCAAGCCAACTCCATGGAATGGAGATTACCTGGCCCGGGACAATTGCTTCCATTACAATGCAGGGGTCAACTTGTACTCGGCAGAATGAAGGTAAGACAGTCAAGCTTGGGTAGATGCTGAAGTTGGTGTACGCTGCTACTTGGGGTATGGAGTGACTTGGTGTATGATGTACTTAGGGTAAACTCATGATCATGGCATGGAGTGATAGAAAGGGACAACTTGACTTTTTGTTCGGGGATGATGGAAAAATTGTGAACATGAAAGAGAGATAGGGGATGAAGATGGGAACGATATAGAGGATAGGAGGGGATGTGGACAATCAGCGATACAACATATCTGAATGGATTTAGGATACTTCTTATTGGTGTTCTGACCCTCCAGATTAGCCATTGCATCTGCCACATCGGAAATGTTCAATTGACCTGCCTACAAAATTCTCTTTAAGTCCCGGTTTCTCATCTTGATTGCCCATGGTTGCTCTCATCTCTCTCTTTCTTGTCGTCCACTCTCCCATTGCCTGAGAACATGAAGTTATGTCATCCCTCTCTATCTCACCATGCAATGATTATAAACTAACACCAAGTAACAGCACACACTGAGTAACAGCATACTCCGAGTAACAGCATGCACTGAGTAACATCATACACCGAGTAACAGCATACACCGAGTAACAGCATTCAATGAGTATCAGCATACACCGAGTAACACCATACACTGAGTAACAGCATACACCAAGTAACAGCATACACCGAGTAACGGCATACACCAAGTAACAGCATACACCCAGTAACAGCATACACCGAGTGACACCATACACCAAGTAACAGCATACACCAAGTAACAGCATACACGGAGTCACTGCATACACCAAGTAACAGCATACACCAAGTAACAGCATACACCAAGTAACAGCATACACCAAGTAACAGCATACACCAAGCACAATCTGATACTGAGTGCAGCATCAACCCAAGTTTGATAGTCTCCCACTCCCAGCCAGTCTCTCATCTCTCATCTCTCATCTCTCAGCACACCTTGAAGTATTCAACTATCATCCTTCTGATGATTACCTGCGCACAATGGAATAGAGTATCAGCTCATGTCCTCCTTCCCTCCTGATTTACCACCACCACATCAACCACCTCCCAGTACACCTCCAATTTTGCTCAATCACTTCCTCAAAGTACATCCTTCAGTTCACACTATCTCAGTCTCCAAGTGTATTTCTAAACTCGCTTGATCTCAGCTTCCAAGTGTATCTCTGAGCTGACTCAATCACAGCCTCCAAGTAGATCTTTAAGCTCACAAAATCACGGCCTCCATCCAAGTGCATCTGCAAACTCCCTTGATTACACCCTCCAAGTGCATCTCTAAGTTCGCTCAATCAGCATCTTCAGGTGCTTCTCCAATTGAGCTTGAGTACTGTTTGCAGCCGGATTGATCATATCATCAGCACAATGTGAAATGGTTTGGAAGTCACAACTGAACAACTCAGCAACTCTGAACAGCCGCACTGATCCTTCCAGATGCTCCCAGATGCTCCCAGATAGGCTGAGTGCAAAGCGATGAGCTCTCAGGTGCTCCGAGACTACTTCACCGGTGCTCCTCAATGTTCTGGAAGTTGTGGAACAGAATACAAGAATATCCTAAACAATGTGTGATTGTCTTCGAAATGCTACAAAATCAAACTATCAGAATGTGCAAATTTCAGAGCTATTGGGAGTATTGGCCGCGTCTCCAAGACAATTCCAGTGCATCTCGAACCTGGAGCCATCCTCTCCAGCAGTGATTATTATAATGTTTATATCAAATAGTACAATTCTATTAACTAACTATCTTCCTCCTGCACACCTCGATTCAGGCATTGTAACTTAATATACAGTCCAGTAGGTATCTAAATCCACATGATCATTTACAAGCCATGCGCTATCGATCCTATCTGATGCAGCGTTCTCTTGCACCAAATGTGCCAGTCCAACAATTGCTCCGACAGGTTCAATATGAATCATATCAGTCTGTTCAACAACCCGGATGTACCCATCAACACAATCAGCCCAACCATGCCAAACTTTGTACTTTATTGGAATCACCACTGCATAATCTTGAACTTGAGGACATAATATCCATTGTTGAGACATCTTGCAGCATTTAGAAAAGGTCAATATGGTTTTTCCAGTGGGCAGGCACTCCTGAAATTGGAGGTCGTAATTCGGCGGAGTCTAGCTAAAGTATAATACAGAAACAGATGGAACTCGGCCTTGGAAGGTGTTATCGAAGTCACTGTCCGTATATTGGACCCAGATGTTACAAGATCCAGGCATGACCCTTTGGTTGGCATCATTATATTCTACCTTGCAATCAAGTCTAATGTTAGCAACGTTTCCAGACCGTCACTTCGGGTCCGGGTCCTGGTCCAAACCAAACCATTGCCAAATTGGCGGTCGGGGTCGTCAATCAACCCGAACCGTCAACTCGGGTACTATTCAATGGTAAATTCCCATCCCATCCAAATTGGGCGGGTTGTCAGCGGGATGCCCAGCAGGTCCATCTATTGATTCATATAAGGCTCTTGTTTTTGCAGTTTGTTAATAATATCTTATCAAAATCGCGTTTTCAACAACAAATAATGCGTTTTTGCATGTTGGGCAGCTTGCAATATCAATCAATTTGGAATGCGTGTTTTACCTTTGATATATTGTATTTTTGCCTATCAAGGCAGTCAATAATTCAGTTATGAGCGCCCAGAACCGCACGATGCCTTAATTACGAAATATTCAAGACCTAGAACTGTTGACACTCTGTTGACGCTCATTTTCAGCATGCAGCATTGTGCATGTCGCTGTTGTTTTTGCTCTCAGAGGCTGCCAATATCTCATATATAGATATCTGCAACCAATCGGATCATGAATTACCCAAGATGGAAAGCTGCAAACCGTTGACGCTCCGTGGACGCTCATTCTCAGAATGGGGCAGTGACCATGTTGCTGTCTCTTTTGCAAATAAAAGCTTCCAATTCGTTGGTTATGAATAACAGCAACATGATCACTATTTAATTACCGTACTTACAAGGTCAAAAATCGATGACGCTATGTTGACACTCATTTCAATCTATTGTCCATTCAATATATGCCGCCATCGACAATTGTTTTCATCATGATTTGAACTTATTGGTTGTCTTTCTGTCCGATAGAGACTCTTCACTTTGGCAAAGCCAAGCGTAGTAACTTTCTTGCACTGTTCGCTCTCACACGACTAAAATTTATATATCTTGACAAAAGCTTCATTGTGCCTGCTATACATCCATTTATCAAAGGGTATTCACAAGCTACTGCTCACCATTCGCCCATAATATATCTCTAACTGAAACACTCGGTCAAGCTACATAAAGAAGCTGACGCATTCAGTCCTACATTTTCTTCATTCCCTTATTCCTCCTCGTTTCTATTGCATTAACCGTCACAAACACCTTTTCAACCTGTCTCTTTGACTTCCATGTAGGCCAAATCAATCTGGGAACTTGCGGCATGGCACTCATATTCCACTGCTCTCGGGATTCCAGATCCTCGATACCATCGCCTTGGTCTATATCAGATTCAACGTCTGCCGTGCAATTATCCTTGTTGTCATTTGGATCATCGAAGTCGCCATTCCTGTTCAGCCAATCTTTGGTGTCCGAAACGCTTTCAGGTGCGCTATCCTCATCACTTTCGACTGAATGACAGTTGATTCTGCAGATTCGGCAGACGTTTAATATTTGAGTTTGTCCTCCAAGGAGGTCCTTTGCAGACAAAGCTGGTGGCAAAGGTGATCTTTCTGACAGTTTAGATGCAGCCGCACCATCATGTTGAACGAGTGACCAGGAGGCTTTGACGATCTCTTCAGTGTCCGAAATGTATCCTACAGCTGTTATCTGCTTGTTTTGGGCGCGAGATTCCTTCTGGGTCGCACGTAGGTTTTGGCTGCCCTGCCACATCTCCAAAAACTCGTGGACCTTGGCCATTCTGTGCAAGTTTCTTTCCTCCACCTCTTTGTTCATTTCTGTGTCGATTTCGGTGTGTGTCGTATCTGATTCTGTCTCATCGCCTGCCAATATCCCGTTCTTGGCACGAGTAAACTGCCTTAGAACGACTTTCTTGCGAAGGGTGTCGCCGGTGATTTTTGACTGCCTCCAGCCGATAACATCTCGCCCAAGGGAAAAACTGGACTCCACTCCATCAGTATGTGGTATGATAGAGAATATCTCGTGAGCCACATTGGAGAGATCGGCGTACTTTGCGTGCATTTCCTCTTGCTGCCGCCACCAGTCGGTTATGTCTGGTATCCACAATGTACTACTAATCTCCATTGGGTCGGAGTGGTAATCATTGAGATTTCGATTAATTTGCAACCAGTTCTTTGGTGCTTCAGGCGGTGAATTCAAATAGAGCCTGGCAGTGGTCAATGAGCGCGCTGCCCGATCACTTCATCTGGGGGTTGTTTCAGCCACATTCGTAGGCGTTAAGTATTCTTCATGGTCGCTGGACACATCATATGGATCAGAGGATAATTGACAGGATGCTGAGGCCATTGCGGAGGGGAAGAGGTTACTGCTCGGTATGTTTTCTGGGTTATTGACCAGCACATGTTGATGTTTGGCACAATATCCATTCTCCACGTGCTGCAGAAAGGCCTCCATGTATTGGGTAGTATAGGATGTCTCGTCCTCAGGATTGATATTCATTCCCTTGTCCTACTTCTGATACAATCGCAACTTGAAGAAAGGATCGAGGATGTGAGCTGAAATGAGCAGCATACCCGTCGTTGGAGTCACTTCGGCATAATATTTGGACAGCTTCTGTCGAGCTAACTTCACAGCGAAGAACATGTCCTCGTTCCATTCAGTCTTCTTCCTAGCCAAAGCTCACATAACGCCATCCATGTGATCGAACATGTCATTGTACACTGTGATAACGTGATGCAATGTCATGGTATGCCTCTTCGACATCCACAGGGTCCAATATCGGAATGGCTTCAATACTTCCATGACATACTTCATGATCGTCCAGTCATCTTGTGTTGTTAAGAGTGGCCGGTAATTGCTGTATTTTGGATTTTGGAGCCACTCGTGTGTGAATTCCCATAATCGGTAGGGGTGCTAGAGTAACTCCAATGTTGAGTTCCACCATGTCTTCAAATCAATGATCGGAAGTACGGTGATGCAGACTTTGGCTTTTCGACAGTCAATGAACTCATTTCCTCCACCAGGTGTCAGTGTAATCAATACTGCAAGCAGTCTCTGCTATATGACAGTCAATTTCAGGACTTCCAAAATATCATGAAATACGTACTTTGTCAATTTTGTTTCCTAAACCTGGTTTCATGGCTGACACCTTAGTGATTCTAGCGTTGCCCTCTTTTCGAAGTCTTCGACTCTTCCCAATGTCTATGCTTTCATTCTCTCCAAATTGCTGATCACACTCATGGGCTTCCCAAGACTTGGTGCGGCCTTTTACACTGAGACTGCTCATGAATGCACCTAAAGCCAGCTGAATGACATGCGCCATGCATGGTATGTGGTTCCTCAGTGCAGGCCACTCGATTCCAGAGGCCTCGAGTGTTGATTGCAGCTCGCGTGTCATCGAATGATTTGAGGAAGCATTATCTGTCGTAAAACCAAGCAATCGGCCGTTGGTAAGCTCGAAACAATCAAGCTCATCCTTCAAATGTATAGCTAGCCTTGCTCCAGTATGTTGGCCCTTGACCTATCATTCTTAATTAGTTTTCAAAAGCGGAGAACAATAAGCAATCGACCTCATCGAAAGAGAGTTGAACTTTACGCAATGCCCAATTTCGATCCCTATAGTAACCAATGACTGACATTATGGCAAGTTTGTTCTTTGATGTCCATCCGTCGAAATCTAAACTAACTTTATTTCGTGACGGCATTCGTTTCCTAATTGCGTCCACGGTCACTGCATATTCCCTCCGGCAAATGTTGCTAAGGGTCGTAACAGATGGCAGCACCAGGTCATCACGGAATGCCTTATATGACTGTCGCAGCTCAGGATTCGATATAGCGTTCCATGGAATATGAGCCGAAAGAAAACCTGACATGTGGTAGCAATTCCATGTGTCTTGGTGAAATTCAGAAGTTTCAAAGTCCTTAGCTGCCAATTTGGAATGTTTTGTCTGTCACTTTGGTCAATATGGATCAACCTGGATGTCAAAGATACATTCCCTGTGGGAACACACTATTTTAATTCCTTGACTTCCTTGCCTCTTCAGGATGGCCAACGCTGTTTCATCGACCGTCAAACTCGTTAATTTGGTTACTTCTGACACTGTTCATTCACTCAACTTTGCGATGTGAGCTTTGTAAACAAATGTTTCCTCATTGAGCTTGTCCCATGTTCTGATGGATGGCGAAGAACTTGGTGACAAACGACACATATGATGCCAGGGCTGCCGGTCTCCTCAATTCCACAGAGCAAGTAAAATCGCCACGAAGGCGCTTGTCTAGAATTATTCCAAGCAATCGGATGTTTCGATTGTACATTCGTTGAAGCCCACCAAGCGTCGAAGACGATTTGTAATGTAATTTCGCTCAAATCGCGAATAATGTCACATTCATTTTTGGAGGAGATCATAACCTCTGGCATTGAGGTATTCACAGATTGTGAATCAGACATGGCAGTAGGAATATGAAAGCTTGCAAATACAACTCCAGTGACTGCCGAAAGTACAGTTATAGTACAGCAGATTGCTGGATTGTAAATATTGACTCCAGAGCTACAAGCAAAAAAATCAGATCTGTGAGACTTTGCATGCATATTTGTGAGGTTGTATACAAGGATATATTGAAAAGACTGACCGTGTAAAACTCAATTTAGGAACAGCGCAATGCACTTCATCACTGTGTAGCTTACTGAGCCTCCACTAAGATTGTTTATGCTCCATGGGTGCTCAATTGTAGGAGGCGGATGCGATATCGTAGCTTCGATTTTTCCAACACAAAGGCTGCCGATTGGTTGATTGTGGGTTTGCTGCGTCCCATTGCCCTTAGATTATCCATGATGCAAGATCAAAAATCGTTGACGCTCCATTGACGCTCCGTTGAAGCTCTGTTGATGCTCATTTTTCGCACATAGGTACGGTGTCGCTGAAAACATTTTTGCCTAGAAAGATGGCCGATAGTTCAATTATGGGTCAATGTCGCCGCACAGCCCTTTGATTACCAAAGATGGAAGGCCTAAAATGGTTTACGCTCCGTTAACGCTCATTTTCAGGGCATGGGTACAATGTCACCAGAAGCATTTTTGCCCAGAAAGACGGCCAATAGCTCGATTATAGGTCAATGTTGCCGCATGTCCCCTTGATCAATGAACATCAAAGGCCTAAAATCGTTGACGCTCCATTGACACTAATTTTTAGGACATGGGTACAATGTCACCAAAACCATGTTTGCCTAGAAAGGCGGCAGATAGTTCGATTATGTGTTAATGTTGCCGCGCAGCCCTTTGGATTTTTCAAGATGCAAGGCCAACAATCGTTGACGCTCTGTTGATGCTCATTTTTAAGATGTGGCAAAGAGCGTGTCATTTGTCTCATTTGCTACAACGCCCACCGATACATTCACTTTGGCAGTATTTGACAATGCCACTCATTGATTGCCGAATGTGTAAGACTAAAAATCGTTGACACTCTGTTGATGCTCACATTAATCACATCGAAACAGCATTTCTACACACAATAATTGTATGGAACGAATCATATACACATTATTGACATCCAGTATTGCGTTTGTATGCGTTGTCATTTCCATCGAGGAGTTTTGTTACCTCTCAATTTCGGACCAACTGCTATCCACGCTATCTACGTGAGAGATGACGTGGCCCTATCACATTCCCGCGCTCTTTGCAGGCAATTTACTGCATGTAGATCATTTCACTAATTTTTGGTAAACATAGCTCAACTTCCTCACCTTTCCTTATCCAGCTCCTTCTCCTTGATTTCCATCACGCACCATAAGCAATTTCGAATATTTCAACCATGTGCACGAGGTCTGTGCGGAGAGTTATGCAGTTGAATCCATGGATGAATGCCGCGTGATGGTCGCCGTTCAGGCAGATCCATTATGAGCACTGACCGCTCTTTCTATGACATTTATGACATCACTCACTTAAATCTTTTTAGTATATTTCATCACTAATATAGCTTTTGCTTTGTCGCTTAACAGTCACTGGCAAATAGTAATCTTAGGTTTTGGCCATTTTTCCTCGTGATTTGGATTCTAGAACTTTCACATGATGCGTTTGACCCTTGCACATGCACAGACAAACTATCATGTCTCACATTTGGTCACTGAAATCAAGAAAAAGCTGACACATTGCAAAATTGGTAAACAATTTGCTTTTCTCTAAGATATGACGTCAAGAATTACAATTTGCGTATCTATTCCTGTGCTGACGCTGGAGCCATCACCATGTCTTCGTCCGAATCCGAAATCTATATGGTCATCAGCTGGAGGCTATATGCAGTGGTAAAAGCTTACTGGTTCAACAGGCTTCGTTTTCTGCAAATGTGGCGTATCACACTCTGCAGCAGGCTCAAGACCGGATATGCTAGTGTTCAACTGCAGTTTCACTGAACTTAGCCCAACTCACTACCTCCTGGTCGAGAAGTCCCTTGCGGCATTTGTGATATTGCGGGGACAATGCGAAGACACTCCAGAAGCTTTCCACTCGTTGTCCGTACAGGTGTCTCTTCATCATCATCAGTTTGCGGTTGAACGACTGCCGGAACCCGCAATCCAGATGGGCCGTACTTCTTATCTCTCTCACGGAAGTAATCGGCAGAGTCCTCCAATCCCAGTTGCTTCAATTCGTCAAGCTTCATCTGCTTGTGACGAAACCACCCCAGGCGCTGCTGCACCGTTTTTGTGACTGTGCCCATCACCCAGCCGGGTTCGTCATCTTTGCTCAGCTGGCCCTGCTCGGTCTCTTCATCATCCTCATCTTCTCCATCCTCCCCATCGTCGGAACTTGCAAGATCACTCAGACTGTCTCTGCTAGCAACCATCATCTCCTGAAATGTCTTTTCAGGCTCTCCGTTCGTGAATCCCACGTTTTTGGCTTTCCTCGTATCTTCCTGCTCCTGCTCAACTGCTGCCCCTGCATCTTCAACTTGCGCTCTTGCCCCAGCGGTCTCTCTCTCAACATGATCCTCGATCCATGTTTCTTTGTCTTCATCGATTAAGAAGTGGGTTTCTCATCAGTTCTTGGCCACAAGCTTCTTCTTGGATCGCAAGCTGTGCAATGCCCCAAGGGTCCGGACTCTCTCTGCTTCCAAGCCGCTCTTGCCTTTATTCGGTTGATGACATTGTTGTGTGGAGCGCTTTGTCAATTTACCATATTTGCCCGCTGGAAGTGGCGAAAAGTATGTTTTCAGGGCATTGACCATTGTAGTTTGCCTTGACTTTGTTGTTGGGCGAGATGTTGAATGTTGCAAGATATGGACAATATGGAGGCAAGCTTCATCTTTTATGTCAACTTTGGTACATTTACTCTTCTTGAACGAAGCAAAGACGCGCTTTTGACTGTCAATGAATCGGGAATAGTTAGGCTAACCATACATCATGACTTGATTGCTAGCATCAGTTTCATGTAATAACCCGGGGATTCTGTGAGACAAACATCAGCAGACATCCTTTCCCTCATACAATGACCTATTTATCTCTGACAATCATGCAATTTCAGCTGTTGTACACCGCAATTTATCACTGTTAACAACCACACAACATCGGACATACTTATTGCACATTGCGGGGCGGTGGGAAACCCCTGCAACTTGTTGCCATACTCAGCAGGATTCATCTTGAGTATATGGAACATCTTGGCTGCTACTTATTCTATTCTGACATGAAGCTAACTATACAGTCCTCAGGACTTCCCACTTTTTTTCATTATCATCCTCCTCTCTAATTCCACACCAACATATCATGGAAACACAACCACCCCAGCCAGCAGCAAGCGGATTGAAATCAAGCCGATTGGCAGGCGATACATCGAATACGTCACTCATTGGCATACAGCAACAATGCAGACACCAGCTAGTCCACCGCGACGCTGCCGATGCAGCCACCAGAAATATGACCCAGGATACCCATTTAACAATCGTCCGTAGAACTGGAAGCCGCAGGATTAAGCAGCAGCACGCAGTTGGATGTAAGTATAAGCATATCGTGGTGAACAGCCGTCGATTAATCGTGTAATATACAGCGGGTGTGCGGAGAGAGCTACGCGACCAATTTCTCGCTGCCCGTAACGGGAAATCTCCATGGTCCAGAAAGTCATTCGTGCGCAAAGTCAGGGGAATCAAACATCAAGATGTCGTCAGCTCTGGAATGTTCGCGCACAAATTTCCTGATAAGAATCCCCGTGAGTGGACGAAACAGGCTATAATCACCTTAGAGGAGGCTACAGAAGTGTATATGGTTGAGGTAATCGACGAATCTCATCATTACAAGCAGCAACTAATATCTTGTAGGTTTTCGACATGTCTGCTACTATGGCAAGGCAATGAGGTCGGGTACAGCTGGAACAGTCCAACATGCACCTGGCCTTGAATGTGGCGAACATGGCCAAAGAAGGCTTTTCGCGCCCCGCATTACAGGAAACGCAATTCCTGATCAAAAACCTTGTGCCAAAGTCCGAGAGGAGATGAAGCGGGGTGTTGAGTTTCCTGGGCATAGAATGGTGAAAGCTGCGATAGAACAACACCCGGCTATGCATCGTCAAAACCAGACAGCCGGATACCTTCCTTGCCAAAATGGCACACCAAAGAATCCGCCAACACAATGGAGACGCAATGGAACAGGCGCACTTCCCCCCGACAGACACAGACAGCCGACTCGACAGGCGACGCCACCTCCGCCCGAAATGCCACCAACCCCAACTGGTAACTGTTCCGGAGCTCAACGGGCCCAAATCATCAATTTGCCAGCCGGATCTGCGTATTGACATACATCCCTTCCCTGTGCTGGATTTTTTACGTATGATGCTTCTGCCCAGGACAGCCAGCATGATACAGATTTTGATCCAGATATGCTGACTGATGAAGTAACATCCACTGGTTAGTACACTATCTGCTGTGTGGTAATGCAGCTGACATCCATTTTAAAGACCAGAGCAGCCTATTGAGCGAACCTGTAAGTGATGACGAGCATTGATTGAAAGGCCCAGGATTTTGGAGATACTTATCATATATTTATATGTATTATTAAAGAACAATGTAGTGATCAAGAAGGAAGTAAATGAAAATGCTAGAAATGCTGCCAGAACAATGTAAATGAAGCACCATGCCAAATCGAATGATTGTATAATGTGGATACACACGTGGCACAATGAGCGTCAACGGAGCATTAACAATTTCAGTTCATGTAAGTCCGGTAATTCACAATTGATTTCGTCGTAGTTATGCATAATTGAAGTATTGGCCGCCTTTGTTAGCAAAAATCATATCGACACGCTTCCTACCTCATCTTGAAAATGAGCGTCAATGGAGCCTCAATGATTATTGGTCATGCGTCCTGGGTAATCGCACCGCTGATAGGTTGTACGCAGTCACAAAGGAATTATTGGCCTCCTTTATAGACAAAATAGATTAGAATAGCCTCCCTGCCCCATTTTGATCATGAGCATCAACGAAGCATCAACGATTATTGGTCGTGTATCTTGGGTAATATGGGGTGCGACAGGTTGCAGACTGTCTTATACGTATTATCGGCTGCTTTTTTAGGCAAAAGAGAAAGAGAAACGCTATGTGCCCCATCTTGAAAATGTGTGTCAACAGAGTGTCGACGACTGTTGGCCTTCCATCATGGTTAATCACAGCGCGATGTGGCCATTATGGTCTATATACATCTTTCTGACTGCTTTTGTACGCTAAAAGGCTCAAGAATACTTAGTGGGAGCTCTGTAAATGACATAAGTTGTTACTGTCCCAGAGGATGTGGCAGGAATATCCCATACCTATCTGCCTATAAAGGCTGCCATCTCCTTGTTTATGGATGCATGTGATCAAACGCCACTCATATTACCGAAGATGCAAGACCAATAATTGTTGACCCTCCATTGACGTTCATTTTCAAGATGGGGTAGGGAGCGTTTCGCTTTCTTTGTTTGTTATAAAGGCAGCCAATACTATGTTTATGGCTATGTGTAATCTGTCGCCCCCCAGATTACCCAAGACATACGACCAAACAATCGTTGACCCTCTATTGACGCTCATTATCCGGATGTGGTAGGGCACGTGTGTCTGTTCATTTTGATCACTACGGCGGCCAATGCATCTAAAATAAACGGTGATGTACCAATATCAATATTTTAGGATTATCAGTAGCATATCTGGATGCGACGATAAATGTGAAACCTGAAACGCAGAACCGGAGATTGGAACCGACGGGTCTAGACCAACTGGGCAAAACCCGCGGGTTGACAGGTACGGTTCCGGGTTTGGCCCGCCAAGAGTCAGCGGGTAGGGTTGCTCGGTGGTTCCTGACCCGGACCGGAGCCTTTGGTTAGGTTCCAACCCGGAACCGTTGTTAACACTAATCAAGTCCCAGATGGTCAACAGATGTTGGGCAGTGAAATGGTTGATGGTAGTACGACAGTCCATGCTGAAGTCTGATAAATATACTGTCAAGGAGTACATTCTGATCATATCCGAGCACCAGTCCACTAACTTTGTGTCCCCAGTCCTCTTCAATTTGTGACCGGAATAGCTGTCCAAAGTTGGGAATTCCATAATGTTCTGATGCATCTCTGAGTGAGGTCAATTTGATACTTTGGCACACTCCGCAGACATCAGGTTCTCCCAAATGATGTACCTGTGGTGACACCGGGCGGAAAAATGGCGCATCCTGACAATGCTGGAGGCATAAAGGATGGGCTCTGCGAGTATTTCGCCATTTATCGGCAGCAGATAGTAGGTTTAAAACTTTTGCCAAGTCAATATTGTACCAGCCTTGCAGGGCAAGATATGAGACTGTCTCTTCCATATAGTCAAAAGCAGTAGACCGGTCATTGAGTTTGAGCATCTGTCCAATGAAATTGACTTCGTTGGTAGATCAATATGCCTTTTTCACATTGCCGATATATAGCCGTTCAGAAATATCAGTGGTGATATTGTTGCCAGAACCCATTTGCCAAATTGACTCTGATATATGGCTCATGAGATGCATCTTTGGATATCCGAAATGGATTACACTCTGTTCGATGGATTTCCGTTGCTCCCAAACGCCAATTGCCTGCCACCAAGCTTCAAACTTGATCAAGCTGATGGACAATTCCCGCTTGAACTCCATCTGCTCATTCAATGTGATACCATAAATCTCTCTCTCCAGCTGACTCACAATGCGGTCAATATCAGCGAGACTCCAGGTAGTGGCTTCAGTCTCAGCATCTGATAGACAGACCTGAAATTTCACACGCTTGTCGGCGGTCATGTTTACCGCCCCATACACCTCTTCTTTGGCAGCAGTCTTCATTTGAGCGAATTTTTTGGCGAATATGCTTCTGGGACCGGTTGCCTTAGTCCCAACTGCTTCTAATAGTTGTCGCTCTGGATGTTGGAATAATTTATCAAAAAGCTTGCGTTTGACAGGTGTCATCTGATGGATTTCGCACTCCAATCGCTCGATTGCCCTCTGCCGATCAGCCTCTGACCATTTAGTTGCTGCTTGTCAGGCTCAATTCAAGTGCACCTGAAATTGCCTTTGTTTTGATGTTGTAATCATTTCAGCCCCATACACCTGAACTTCCATTGCAGCACGGATTCTATGAATCTTTTGTTCTCGTAACTGATGGGATTCCATTGCCAACTGTTGATCCACTTTGGCCTTCGCAGACTTCAACATTTTCTGTTCTCAAAAGGCACCCTTCTTCTTGTAAAATTGCTTCAGTGCATTGTCTTGTGCTGTGAGGGATAGGTCAGAGTGATTTTGTTGGCTGACAAGTAGAGAGAATTCGCATAATGCCCGCACTGCTCCCATCACCATTCCATCAGAGGCTGTTTCCGCCGCAGTTTTCCCATCATCCTTGGAGCAGTCAGGAATTGGAGCGCAATTCACTGACAGTGTTCTGATCATGCCCCGGATCTCTTTGCCCTGCCAGGAGCTGCTTTTCATCAAATCGAATGGTTCCGACAAGCGCTGGAGGCCTGGATATCCTGGTACTGATGTGAATCAATTGTCAAATTGATCCTTGACATTTCTAGCTTTCAGGTATTTGAGCAGCCAGTGCAATATGTCTTTAACTAAACCCAGGAGCAGCTGATGCAATTCATCAGGCTGCCAAAGGCGATAGACATTGCAGAGAGGGAATTGCCTGAACTGGTTGCAGATTGGATGAACATGAGGAGTGTGCAGAACATCAATATTAGTTTCGTCTAGAAGCTCTGGGTAAACATGCTGATCTCTTGAGTTATCGAGTGCTCAACAAGTGGAATGCCCCATCGGCGCACCTTTAGGAATTTCACACATCGGGCATGAGCCATATGAGACTTGAGCAATCATGACTTGTTCTGGATAATCCCCGACCCAGGCCGCCAAAAGAGGATAACATTGTCTCTGGAATCCATCAGCACAATTCCATTTCAAGCCGGGACCAGTTATGTCAAGATTCCTGAGTGGGGACAGCACTGTTCCAACCGCAGAATGCCATGCATCGTCTGTATTTTTGGCGCCTCTCGGGGGACATGGAAGCAACCCAACAAGCATTGAGGAGTGCTTTTTTGGTGTATGGCGGATATCTTTTCGAATATTACCATTCGTGGGATACAGTGGCCAGGCATGCTGATCGCCTGAAAAAGTGGTCAAGTGAGTCTTGTCGGATGCACAAATGACTGGCACAATCGTCACTCCGGCAGGAGGCTGATCCTGTGTATCCCACCACCAGTCGCCGGTGTTCATCTCGCTGTATATTCGACGACTTTCCGATTCTGCGAGGCCCAGCAGTTCAATATCCAGGTGCGCCTGAAATCGGAGATGTGCTCAAAGTAACTGGATACATTTGAAATCATCCCTGTAATATAATGTGCCGGAGATAGGCGAATGATCTTCAATCCAACTATCATCGCCGAGCCCCAAATTGAGTTCTGAGAGGAGCTTTCACAGTGCATCTGCAGATTGAAATGATTCGATTTTGCTGTTGTCCAGTCCATGGCTCAGATGCTGATCGATTCACGTTTTTGTTTGCTGGCTAAATGATTGCGCCTGTTGACAGTCGTGTGCTGACTGAAATGAATGCCATGGATTCCATTGTTCTGAGTACTTGCGATGCTTGTTGTACAATCCAGTTGCTTTGCCATATGCTTTCCCCACCGCATTTTCCACTCCAACTACCTGCCTATGAGCCCTCGTCTTTGTAGGATCAGGGGTACATGTCAGATCAGCCTTCTGGGGGTCTATTGTTTCTTTGTCGGGAGTATCCTCAGATGGTGGTGCACCAGGTACATTGTCTATGGGTAAATTATTAGTTGACTAGCTTATCGATGGCTATTGAGGTGCACCGACTGAAGTCGAACCATGATGGCTCAGGTCGATCCCATCCTGCAGGTGGTAAAATCCCGTCAGGTGATAGCCCTTCATTCATCGACAGTGGGTGATATTGTTGATAGTGAGCCTCGAGTTGGTTCTCGTCAAATAAAAAAAAATTTCAATAAATCCCTTAACATGTTTCCGGAGAGTGTTGACCTTATTTGAAAAATGGTCACTGAACACTTATTCGGATGCATCTCAATGATGATTCTTCAGGGGGGAAATTGGATCCTCAGGGATATTGGGTTAGCGTATGACATTAACAGCCGCATCGCACCCCACCAAATGAGCGGGACGGGTAAAATATAATCACCTTATGATCAATTTTCATCATAAACCAGGATATATATATCATATACCACACAATAATGGTGCACATCGTCTGCTGAACATCGTTCGCAAACAAGAGAAGGTTTCTGTTGTCATCACTGCATTCACCACTACGGGCCTTATACTACATCATTGCGGCATTGTGAGTTATACCCGCACTTGAGGCTCCAAGCAGCTGATAATGAAGGTAGATCGTCTTAATACAATGAATAGGTGAGTATTCTAGCTAGCTGTATGCCGGTGCAATGATCATCAAGGACTGATAGTCTGGTAGGATGGTTGCTTCAGTAACGATCCTTGACCGGAGGGTGGATCCTGAGGAGAACACTATGTTTAGACAAGGAGCTCAATAGGAAGCTTCACTGTTGCTGCTCAACTCACAGGCCTCCTATTGAATGAGGTTGCAAGGTCGTACACGCACAACTTATGTGTATTATCCCTAGTAGTGCTAACCTTCATACTGGATATAGTTCTTGTTGGGTTCTGGAGATATCATATCATATCCCTTCTACGACCATTAAAGTCATGGGAGCACATGAAGGTGAGCATCTATCCACTATCCTAGTATATGAATTCAAGCATATAACAAAGAAAGGCGGGATGTGTGTGATTAAGGTTTCTGTTTCTCAAGGCCCGGGTTGGTTTCTTGGATCGAAGGTGTAGTGAAACACCACAGTTCGTGACAACAGAATGGGATACAAGAAGCCCATCAATCCGCCGAAGCTCACTGCTACCAGCAACATACTCAACCACACTCCGATTTATTCTACATCACATCGTACATCTATAGTAGTTTACCACCATCTTTGTTCACAGAACATGTCAACGAAGGGATCTCCACCAAAGAGAGCGAATATGGCTCCACCGGGTGGCCAATTTGGCTCGCAACAGCACAATGACAACAATTCAGAATCCTCGGATGATGGTTCACAAACTACTACTGGCAAAGACAGTCGAACTAGGAAACACACCAATCAATATCAACCGCCGCATGGGTATGGTTACCCTCCTTCACAGCAGCCATTACCAGGCACTCCGCAGTTTTATCACCATTCTCCATTCAACACGACACTCAGTTCCCAACCAACCACAAGCGTGAGCCAACAATATCCAAGTTATGGGCCACCGTGGCAAGGATATGACCTCCACCAAGGCGGTTATGGGGAGTCTCGAATGTTTCCCCAGCAGGAGTTCCCACGACAAGGGCCGTCATCTCCAGGTGCACCGAGAGTGCCTCCAGGACCGCCGGGAAACAATCCAGTCAATCGGCCAACATCTTCCAGCTCTACACCTTCACCTGGACCTCCTTCCGGCGCAGCTGGGAGACCACCAATTAGCCTCCCAACGAAACCATTCCTGCCGCCTGTGGAGCCGCGGAAAACAGATGTCCCAAGGATTGCAGACTTGTCCCCATTGCCGGAGATTTCCTACGACAAATACGATGCAGATGATGGGAGTGACGATTCGTCAGACTTGCGCGGTGCAGAGGGTAAACCCCCAGTCAGCCTGAAGCAAACCGAATTCTCCTTGAAGCAATTTGCCAACAGAATGGGGCAGGCCAACTATAGTGCGTTCAACAAGTGGAAGAAAGTATGGGTGGCTGGGTTCCTCGAGAAAAAGCATCAGTCCATCATCGAGGCGCAGAACAGATTGAAACAGCTAAGAGATGGACCCCTGCACTGGGAGATGGCGGTTGCAGATTTTCTGGAGACATTTGAGAGCTGGCTGCCATTGGATAATTTCGATAATGCCAAATGGATTCGTCGGCAATGAGTGGAGATGTTTGGGAAGAAATGTGCAAGCGAAATTCGCGAGGCGAGGAAAATGGGAAGGCGATGCAACAAACGACCGGCAACGGATTTGAGAGAGCACGCAAGCAAACAGGCGAGAAGTAACCTCCCAGAGATGCCAAATACCACGTTCATGGTTGTGATTTGCTGGGTGTCAAATGGCAACGATATCGTTCTATCCCCAAACCAACTCCAAGCTGCGTATACCAATGTGAGGCACTGGGAGGAGCTGATTGATTTGATCAACAACACCGGATGCCCGACAGAGCCATACATTCCAATATCAAAGTTCAAGTGCACATTGGAGCAGGCCGAATTTGATGAAGAGTATATGGAATTGTATACAAACGAGCAAATGATGACGGACCCCATATAAGGCCAGATTTTGTACAACTGTTGCCTTTCGAATGTTTTCAAGTTGAAACTTGGACACGATCCGAAAATATTTTTGGTCGAAATGAGGCTAGCTACAGGGAAGGAGATTGCCGAGCAGATGATTTGACCAGCGAAGGTAATCCCTGCTACCCATGTTAAGGCTAGATGTGCGCAACTGCTAATCATTATACATAGACATTGGCAGGTTTTGAAGAGGGTGGAAGAGAGGAGGGAGAGGTGGATGGTGGGCAAGAGAATAATACTTGTATTGATGTAAGTTCTGATTGAAAAAATAGAATTGATTGTATTGCATACGTATATATTCGTTCCAATAGTTGCTTGTCTGTGAAATACCTAACATCACGATGAGTTTCAGGAGCGCCGGAATATCTGCCCATCTGCCCAGCTTACATCGGAGCAACTGAAAGAGATCACTGAGGACGGAAAGAATATGGACACAGATGCAACGGAGGTTCAGGAGCAAGTGGAGGATGGTGAGGAGGCCCTCGATCCAGCAAATACGAGCTCAGTGTTGAATACAGTTCTCAGTACAATCCACAACAAATTGGAACACGAGTGTCTTGATGAGGCAGTCAGGCTGCTGAATGCTCATCCTACTCGTCAATCAACAGATGACCGGGTTCCAGGCTACAAGTATTCAATTCCAGGCCTGCCCGGAACAAAGTTTCTGGAGCACCAGGTTTGGGCCATCTGGTTCATCGTGAGGAGGTGGGTTTGGGATACTGATATGCCAGGAGCACTGGTGGCGGATGAAATGGGTCTTGGAAAGACTTTCACCTTCGTTGCAGCGGCAATGCTTTGCAAATTGGTCACTGAGAAAGGTGTAATGGGGTTGCCACTGTGCATTGTATGGGGGAATACCCTTGAAGAGTGGGTGATTTGGGCGCACAATGACTTTCCCGGCATTGTCGGTGAAGAATGAGAGTGGTATCCGCTCCAGAGATTCAATTCTTTGCCCCGCCGGCTGTTGGAGATCCAGACACACCACCCCACGGGCATCCAGCATTTGTATCAGCCCTTGAACCAATATGGGTGATTACCATGCCCGGAGTGGCAGAGACCTTTAAGACCGTCATTGACAAGATGACACATGGAACTGAATTCACACTGGTCAACTTGTTGCACGCCGAAAATGTGGATCTCACCCACAAGGATCTGAACACTAGTATTGACGAGCCGGAAAACCGATTGAATATCCACCTTGTGTCGTATGATACCTTAACATCCAGAGCGAAACCATCAAGTAACAGCCAACTCTCCTACTGTGCATGGAGTTTTGGCATTTTTGATGAGTCCCATCGGTACAAGACTGAAAACAGTATGGGCTGGCACATTGCGATGAATGCGAAAATTGGATTCAAACTTCAAGTCACAGCTACACTGGGATTCCATTCACTCTATGACTGGTGCTATCAGGCGATGTGGCTGTTTTCAGGTGTGCCTGAAGATCCAGAGGATGAGACTGTGAAGGAAAAGCATGGTGTAGATGCATTGTATTCCGCTGTGAAGAGTTTGATGCATGCTATCCAGACTGAAGACGAAGAAGCTCAACAGGATGTGGCGCACTGGATGATACAGATTGCAAAGCCTTGGATGATAAGGAGGTGGTCAGAATCGAAACTTGCCAACGGAATGCCAATAGTGCGGACACCGAAGGAGAATGCACACCTCATTGAGCCCGAGTGGACTGAGAACGAGCAAGCAAAACTGAAGGCCCTGGTGGAGAGATTCACTTCGCGTGGTGCATCAGGAGCATGGAGAGTTCATCGATGGCAGCTTGCATGTTGTTCGTTAGTGTTGGGAGCCACAGAGGATCGCAACGACGTTTCTGGACGATGGTACCATGAATGGGCACTCCATACTCGGGTGGATTCACCGATTTTCCAATTGCTGAGAGACATTTCTGGGGATGCTTTTCAACGAACATGTGGAGTATCCCGAACCTGACGTAGACGAGCCATCAAGATAGGCGCTCCTTCCGGAACAAGAGAGACACGAAAATGCTCTCCCCAGTGCACCTCCTCCACAAAACGCAGTGCTGTTTTGTCCGCTTCCTGGCCAAGTTTGTTATTCAAAGCGGTGGCTAACGAAGTATTTTGCGGATCATGTGGATAGTTTCCACATGTATGCAGAAATGGGCAATGATGAACGCACAGAAATGCAGCTTAGATTCCAAGATTCACGCGATCCCTGTGTATTCATAATGACACCCGAAGTGGACGCGACCGGTCTAAATCTTACTGCAGCAAACCATGCGGTAATAACTCAGAAGCTCTGGGTACTGAAAGAGCAGCGGCAGGCATTTGAACGAGTTGTCCGGTTAGGGCAAAACAGAGTACCACATACATGGTTACTGAATACAGGTCCTGGTGGCTATGATAACTGCGCAAGTGATCTCCATCAACTCTCTGGAGTGGCCCAAATGAGAGTCCTGCATGGCTTGATGAGTCAACCGAACATCACGACGTTGATGATTTACTGGATTCTGGTGTCTTGTGAGGACCATACGAAGCGGCTGACAGAGAATGAAGTCACTTTTCAGTCAGATGAGCTATCATCTTCGATTGTAAGAACGCTTCATCAAGGTATGCCTTATTAGACATTCAACCAACGTAATCTTCTTAACAGATTCAAATAGTCAAAAGGTCATTTGTAAGGCACACTATACTGCATAAATGAATTTTGTTTCTCTGTCATTTTAAAGCAAATCAAAGTTCTGATGTTGCAGTTGTGGTCTCTTAAATCAGAATTTGCTTGAGTGGGATTTCATTGGCGTTCTTGATTGTTATTATTCATGACTAATAAGAGATGAAGTCAATTGATAAGCTAAATTACAAGTTCCCTGGCTGGCCTATCTCATGATAAATGGCCTGAGTCGAATGTTGAGAACGATGCAGCGAAGGGATTCAAATCATTAGTCAGTAGCAATGTTGATGTGCACCGGAAACCTATGGCCACGTACACATTTTGAAGTCAAACGAGTGAACAATGCCCAATTCAGCAACTTTCAGGCGCACCGGAGAATCCTGGCCATATGTCATGAGTCTCGTTTGGATAGTTCGCGCACTGCAGATTCGGCAATCCAATTTGGCAATGACGTAAGTCGGGGTGATATTGGAAAGCTGTGTCAGAATATGAGACACCAACTGGCTGATTCCAGGCAAAGCCTCAGCATTTGCTGCCATTTGATTCCAGTTCAGGTACACCGGAGAATTATTGGCATACCTTTTGAGTCGCGTTATGACAAATCCAGCACCGCTTATTTGCCAATCCAATTTCGCAAGGAGACTGTCTAGGCGATATTGGGAGTTCTTGTGTCTGAATTTGAGACACGGCTCGCTTATTCGTGGCATTGCCGGATCTATTTCTGGCATATGCTCAATGTTCAGGTGCACCGGAGAGTCCTGGGCACATATCGTCTTGACTGTCACTGCATAATTGCCAATCCCATTCTGCAATCAACACAGTCGACACGATAATCGAGTTCCTGTGTCAGTATATGAGACATGGGCTTACTTATTCGTAGCAAAGCTGCAGCTTATGGAGGAATATCATAGTCGTTTGGGCACACCTCAGATTGACATCCCAGAGCGTCTCAGACTGAGACACGGCTCGGGTATTCATGGCGAAGCTGCACGTTTCGCTGCAGGGTATGTCCTGGCCTATGATTGAAGTTCAGGCACAACTGAGATCTGCAATCCAGTCCAGAATGACGTTCTTAGATTTCTATGAGGTCAACTTTGGCAAGCTGCGACTAATTATGAATGTCTCATTCCAGGTTGGGCACGCCTCGACTGCAACAATATGCCTCCGAAGCGCATGTTCCCCACTTCATAGTGCACTTTATATTTTCGTTTGCTACATTCTCATCAAGTTTTTTTCTGCTTTGGATCAGTGGACGCTGTGCATACAGATTGTCATCTCTCAAGACACAGCACATTTAGGTTCAGGCGGCTCATCCCACTCACCCTCTGCTAATATATCAATCTATGCTTGATCGGTATTTGAAGGCCGCCGCTACAATGCCTTAAACTGTTAGCTCTGGGTCAACTGTCCTTTGGAGGAAGGTAGCCCTGCACAACTAAACCATAAATGCATAGATCTGGCCAATTATCAACCTCACTTAACTCGATATTGCCTAGTAGTATGTTTGGACCTCTGCTTCCAAATCCTAAAATAGCTTCTGCATCATCGAGCTCTCTCAAAGGAGCTGCAGCTCGAGAGCGAGAATCTCAAAAGGCAGATTCTGCTCAGCGACTCTACACGATGGCCGGCAACTCCCCCTCACCCATGTACCGCACTTACTCAAAGAGGCCTAAGTTCTCAATGCTTAGAATGCAGACTTAACTCGATTCTAACTAAATGTATGTTTGGGCCGCCGAAACTCGTATCTGACAATAGATTATGTGAACCGATTTCCATCATGAGAGAAGTTCGAAGAGAGCGACTCTGGAAAGCTCAAGTGTTGAAAAGACAACTTCGAAGATTGCAATTAACTGTCAGAGTAAGGCGAGCCTGCAATCCCCGGCGAATGAATCTTATCATAACTATTTAATCTTCAGTGCACCTCAATTCCCCGGAACTGCATGCATGCATGCAATCATCATTCCTCTGCCCGCTGTGAGATGACGTCTCACTATGCATTCATACTTATCATAGCATATAGTTTTCAACCTCAACATTTATTTAAGTCTATATTGTAGTAGAGACTCATAATGAATATGCAATTTAACAGTGTGCAACTTACTAGATATTAAGGGCAAAATCAGAATGAGAGTGAGTATTTATGACTCATTTGTTAGCAATCTTGGCATCGACGAGTGCTTGAATCCATAAGATTACCCCTGAATCATCCATTGTACCTTACCATATTTTCTCTATGCCTGGATCTACGGGTGTATCTCTCCTTCATATACCAAATTCTCTCACTCCTCCATTGACTGCAACATCGTTGTGAAGGATATTCTGCAGACACGGCCCAGATGAACACATGAAAGGGAAGTTATACTTACGATATTGCCTTATCGACCGCTGACTCAGCTGCAGCATCCTGATACAATAGACTATCGTGAATATACGTGCGTCCTTCCGGCGGATATACCACATACGGAGATTCATAATTCTCCTTGATCGAAAACAAACTCAGTATGACCCCTTGCAACTCAGCTGTCACTGATTGAGTTCTGCAGATTCTCAATGCTGCACCAATTCTATGCCATGCAATCACGTCAAATGCTCGAGCATTCACGCATAATTACTTTGTATAGAGGAGTCATATGCAGGGGCGCACGTTTTCTTTCAGGTTTCCAGTGCTCCATTTGGCCAGCAACAAGGGTTAGTTAATGTCGCGAGTTATCTTCTGGTGCGTCTCGTTCAGGTGCGTCTTGTTGTATTCTATGTGCGTTGGCTTTAGCTAACTTCCAATTCTGGCATCCATACAGACTGTTGTTGATGGGAGAGTTGCTAACATTCGGCATTAGGAATCCATCCATTCTGGTGCACCTGACAACATTCTAATTCGCAACAGCGGACTACCATCCTCAATATAAATATGAACCATTGGAGTCATCTCTCCTGAAACCTTCAAGGCGCGCCTCGAATTGCATCCTCCTCAACTATGTGCAACTTTTTGCTCCATTTATCCTGTCATTCTATTACACTTAATCTTGTATTTACTGCTTATACACTCTCTCCCACATTCCCCAACTGTCTATCTTCATTGCAGCAAATGGAACCTATGCCCAGCCAGGTGAGGAATCACCATTCACAGCAGAATCAAGAAGCACACCTAGAGAGAGCACTCGCATTCAGGAAAGCAGCCAATCTTCATTTCCCATCAAATGTTTGCCTTCCAATTATCTCCCTTCATGCATCATATTGCGGATGACTAATATCACCCATTTCATTAATGACACAGGATGATGATACCGATCAGGACATCAGTGATGGCGAAAGTGATTGCGAAAATGACGACACCGAAGAGTCCACGTTATCATCCGACATCGAAGAAGACGATTTGGATCACCAGCAGGAGGTTCTACTTCTAGGCCAGGCGCTCCGGGACAAGTCTTTACGAACTGAAAGGGTTCCATTGCCAAAGAAACGTAGCCGTGCCAATACTGTTATCGCACGCCCTCCGCTTCCAAAGTCCCGCAAACCACCTGGGTCAATGGCACCATCACTGCTCAAATGCCAAAAGTCAGCCCTCCTCAACAAGTCATCCAAGTCTGACCGTGCACCATCCGCCCAGGCGCTGCTGCAGCCCAAGTCCAGTGGAGACCAGAATGCTCCACAACCCAAGGCCAGTGCAGATCAGAATGTTCCCCAACACCAAAAGCCTACTTGTGAGGTAGCGAAAAGGTTCATGGAAGGAATTGTATTTGTGAAGACTCCATGGCCAATATTATCCGATAACAAGCACTCGATGGTTGAAGAGGCTATGAAACTTGCCATTGAAGCTCAGGATCGTCAGCGGGCATTAGCAGGTGCTCCTGCAGGTACACCATCTGCGCGTCAATTGCCCAGCGGTCCATCTCTCAAAATCGATCCGCAAACACGAGAAGCTGTAAGGATTGGATTCTGTTCAATGCTCCTCTAGCAGATTTCAATATCGACTACACCCCACATTATACATAGTTGAAACTGAAGATAAGTACCATTCAAGGACGGTTGGTAGATGGGGCACGGGGAACTGTTGTCCATAGTTACCTGTTGGATTTGCGCTCTGAGACTGAGCTTCGGATTCAGGTTAAGGAGCTCCTGTTCGACGATGCATATCTCTCTGAGGTTGTTGATGATAAGAAGTCATTGTTCACACAAATGGAAGTGCTTGATCTCATTTACCATCAATTCTTCTTCACGGCCAATAGCTTGGGGCGCCAGCCAACGACATCTCAGTATTTCCAACCTCTCGCTCCGCAGACTTTAGTGCTGGTAGCCTATTCATTGTGCGCTGTCTGAAAATGCAGGTGGAAAGATGGCCACAGTCATGTTTTCTCAAGATGAATATCGAGGTACATTTTGTCCATCCCGTGTGATACATTTTACTGCAGAAGCCACTACACTCATCAATCACACATTAGTAGGCCGCTTCAAACCCCCCCCCCCCTCCCACCACCATGCAGTGCAATTCGGCTAGGATAGGCGCTCCTCAATCCCCGTCGGAACTTCTCAGCCTAGATTCACTCTCTTCTCTATCCTTCCGCAGTCAATTCCTCCTCTTTCAGCACTCCTCCGCTGGGATAGACACTCCATAATCCCGTCAGTCTTGATTTAGCGCTCCTCTATTTCATTCCGTGCTCTATACCCCCATTTCCGCACTTCTCAGCCTGGGATGGGAGCTCCCCAATTCCCACCGGTGCTCCTTGGTCTGGATTGTCACTCCTGTATTGGAGTCCACACTCCATACCCACCCTCCCCCTTTTCGGTGCTCCTCCGCTGGGAGAGCACTCCTCTATCCCCTTCAGTGCGCCTCTGCCTGGATTGGCAC